>ERZ1674082.4-NODE-4-length-173398-cov-99.153482_pt1 | contig 173398 bp, 129 predicted proteins | sample MGYA00581118_ERZ1674082 | MGnify/ENA primary metagenome ERZ1674082 (study PRJEB41354, sample SAMEA4873329) | human saliva metagenome | biome: human-associated habitat [ENVO:00009003]; feature: mouth environment [ENVO:08000002]; material: saliva material... | reverse complement strand
CTGCGAAGTGGGTTGCGGCGCTGCGTGAGCAGATTGACCCGTCGTCGCCGGTGCCTCTGCTGAAGATTGACATGTCGGGCGGTCACGGTGGTGGTTCCGGCCGGTATACGCGTTGGCGTGAAATCGCCTGGGATTACGCGTTCCTGCTGACTAACCTCGGCGTCGCTGAGTAACTCATCTCTTAAATAGAACGCTCCGTCTGTATCGAGTGATACGGACGGAGCGTTCTTCGTTTTTGTTCTGAGTATGAGGGGCGGGGCGCCGCATATTTCCTCCGCGCCTACGCAGGGGCACCCGTCACCCGGACGCTCCGCCCCTCCTCGCTCCGCATCGGAGAGCGTCCGGGCTGACACCCTGAGGGCGCATCCGGAAAACGCGGCCGCACCCGCACAGCACCCCAGCGCGGAAAGGCGGTATCGTCCGAAAGTGACATCAGGGTGCCCGAAGCGAAGCGAGGGCGGGTGCCCCTGTAGGAACAAGGACGAATACCGCCTTTCCAAGCGGAGATAACGAAAGAGGCGCCGCCTCCCACCTCGGGAGACAGCGCCTCTTTCGTTAGAGCCGGGTCAGCGGAAAAGCTTAGCCTTCCACGCCGCACTCAGCCAGAATCAGCTCACGCACGCGGGCGGCGTCAGCCTGACCGCGGGTAGCCTTCATGACCTGACCGACGATAGCGCCAGCAGCCTGAACCTTACCGGCACGGATCTTGTCGGCAACGTCGGGCATTGCTGCCAGTGCTTCCTGAACGGCTGCGGTGAGCGCACCGTCGTCGGAGACCACGGCGAGGCCGCGCGCCTCAACGATTTCGGCGGGGGTGCCTTCACCAGCGAGGACGAACTCGAGCACCTGGCGGGCGATCTTGTCGTTGATTTTGCCTTCGGAGATGAGCGCTTCGAGGGCGACCACGGTTGCGGGCTCCACGCCGAGGGCGGTGAGCTCGACTTCAGCCTGCTTTGCGCGGCGGGCGATTTCGCCCATCCACCACTTGCGGGCTGCTGCTGCGGTTGCGCCTGCTGCGACGGTCTCTTCGATGACGTCGAGTGCGCCTGCGTTGACTACGTCGCGGAACTCTTCGTCGGAGTAGCCCCATTCGCCCTTGAGTCGGCGGCGGCGTTCTGCCGGGGGTTCGGGTAGCTCGGCGCGCAGACGCTCAATCCATTCGCTGTTGGTGACGACCGGTACGAGGTCCGGTTCGGGGAAGTAACGGTAGTCGTCAGCGTCGGACTTGGGGCGGCCCGAGGAGGTTTCGCGGGTGTCTTCGTGCCAGTGGCGAGTCTCCTGGGTGACCTTTTCGCCGCGTTCGAGGATCGCTGCGTGGCGGCGAATCTCGTAGCGGACGGCGCGCTCGACGGAACGGAGGGAGTTCACGTTCTTGGTTTCGGAGCGGGTGCCGAACTTCTCTGCGCCCTTGGGCATGAGGGAGACGTTGGCGTCGCATCGGACGTTACCGCGTTCCATGCGGGCGTCGGAGATGCCGAGGGAGCGGACGATGTCGCGGATTGCGGCAACGTAGGCGCGTGCCAGTTCGGGTGCGCGTTCGCCGGCACCGACGATGGGTCGGGTGACGATCTCGATCAGGGGCACGCCTGCGCGGTTGTAGTCGACCAGGGAGGAGGTTGCACCCTGGATTCGGCCGTCTGCGCCACCAACGTGGGTGAGCTTGCCTGCGTCTTCTTCCATGTGGGCGCGCTCGATTTCGACGGTGAAGATGGTGCCGTCTTCGAGCTCGACGTCCAGGGAGCCGTTTTCCGCGATGGGGCCGCCAGCCTGGGAGGTCTGGAAGTTCTTCGGGGAGTCCGGGTAGAAGTAGTTCTTGCGGGCGAAGTAGGACTTGTCTGCGATGTCGCAGCCCAGTGCCAGGCCGAGCTTGATGGCGGACTCAACAGCGGTCTTGTTCACCATGGGCAACGCGCCGGGCAGACCGAGCGATACGGGGGTGACGTTGGTGTTGGGCGTATCGCCGAACTCGTTGGGTGCGGAGTCGAACATCTTGGTCTTGGTGTTCAGTTCGACGTGCACCTCGAAGCCGAGGACCGGGTCGTACTTTTCGATGGCTTCTTCGAAGCTGAGGACTTCTTCACTCATTACTTGGTTCCCCCAAAGTCAAAGTCGCGGATCAGGGTTTCGGTGTCGGGCAGGCTCTTGTAGAGCGGTGCGCCCCATTTTGCGGTGAGCAGTTCTTCCAGTGCTGCGCCGACGCGGTACAGGCGTGCGTCTTCGCGTGCGGGTGCGGTGAACTGGATGCCGACGGGCAGGTTGTTCTCTTCGGAGAGGCCGCCGGGCAGGGAGAGCGCCGGGACGCCTGCCAGGTTGACGGGCACGGTTGCGACGTCGCCCAGGTACATTGCCATGGGGTCGCCTTCGGTCTTCTCGCCGAGCTTGAACGCGGTGGAGGGCGCGGTCGGGGAGATGAGCACGTCGCACTTTTCGAATGCTGCTGCGTAGTCGCGCTGGATGAGGGTGCGTACGCGCAGTGCGGCGCCGTAGTAGGCGTCGAAGTTACCTGCGGACAGTGCGTAGGTGCCGAGGATGATGCGGCGCTTGACCTCGTGGCCGAAACCTGCGGAGCGGGTTGCGGACATGACGCGTTCGATGGTGACGGGGCCGTCTTCGGGTACGACGCGCAGGCCGTAGCGGACGCCGTCGTAGCGTGCCAGATTGGAGGACACCTCGGAGGACATGATCATATAGTATGCGCTGATGGCTTCGGTGACGGAGGGCAGGGAGACCTCGATGATCTCTGCGCCTGCGGCACGCAGCTCTTCGACGGATTCACGGAAGCGTGCGAGGACGCCTGCTTCGAAGCCTTCGCCGTTGCCGCCGCCGAGTTCCTTGATGACGCCGATGCGCAGGCCGGACAGGTCGCCCTTGCGTGCGGCTTCTGCGCCTGCCTTGGCTTCTTCAACGAAGTTGCCGGGCTCATCGGGCAGGGAGGTTGCGTCGAGCGGGTCGTGGCCTGCGATTGCTTCGTGGAGCAGTGCGGTGTCCAGGACGGTGCGGGCGACGGGGCCTACCTGGTCGAGGGAGGATGCCATGGCGATGACGCCGTAACGGGAGACGGAGCCGTAGGTGGGCTTAACGCCGACGCTACCGGTCAGTGCTGCGGGCTGGCGGATGGAGCCGCCGGTGTCGGTGCCGAGCGCCAGGGGTGCCTGGAAGGCGGTGACGGCTGCTGCGGAGCCGCCGCCGGAGCCGCCGGGTGCGCGGTCGAGTGCCCAGGGGTTGCGGACTACGCCGAATGCGGAGTGCTCGTTGGAGGAGCCCATTGCGAATTCGTCAAGGTTGGTCTTGCCGAGGATGGGCATGCGTGCTTCGCGGACCTTGCGGGTGACGGTGCCGTCGTAGGGGCTCATCCAGCCTTCGAGCATGCACGATGCTGCGGTGGTGGGCTGGCCCTTGGTGACGATGAGGTCCTTGACGGCGATGGGTACGCCTGCGAGCGGGGGCAGTTCCTTGCCTGCTGCGCGGTCTGCGTCCACTGCTGCTGCGGTGGCGAGTGCTTCTTCGGCGTTGATGTGCAGGAAGGCGTTGAGGCCGTTCTTGCCGTCTGCTCGGTTGTCGCTTAGGGGCGCGCCGTCAGTGGCTGCGATGCGGTCCAGGTGTGCCTGGGTGAGCTCGACGGAGGTGATTTCGCCGGATGCGAGCTTTTCTGCTGCTTCTGCGGCGGTGAGCTGGATCAGTTCGTTCACTTGGTTGTTCTCCTCTTAGTCTTCGTCGAGGATTGCCGGCACGCGGAACTTGCCGTCCTGTGCGTCGGGGGCGCCGGAGAGCGCCTCTTCCTGGGTGAGGGTGGTGACGGGTACGTCTTCGCGGAAGACGTTCTCGAGGGGGATGGGGTGGCTGGTCGCGGGGATGTCGGCAGTTGCTTTCTGCGACATGGTCTCAACGGATGCGACGATGACGTCCAGCTCAGACGCCATCGCGGTGAGTTCTTCATCGGTCATCTCAATGAGTGCCAGCGATGCCAGGTGCTTTACCTGTTCAAAGGTGATGGCAGACATGGTTCTCCCGTAGTTTGTTTTCTTGTCTCTTCTCTAGTGTAGTGGAGGTTGCGTTTTCCGTCTCATTGGGGGTTGGAGGGTTTACCTGCTGGTTTGCGTGTTCAGGCGGTGTTCTTCTCCCCTGTTTTCGGGTTAAATGCTCAACGCCCCGCTCCTCGTGTGAGGTGCGGGGCGTTGGGCTACAACGTGTCCACGTTACGCTTGAGGGTTAATCCTTAGGCGGGGATGGTCAGAACCTGGCCGGGGAAGATCAGGTCAACGTTGTAGATGATGTCGGTGTTCGCAGCTGCGATTGCCTGGTAGCCGCCTGCAACGCCGAGCTTTGCAGCGATCAGCGAGAGGGAGTCACCGGGAACCACGGTGTAGGTGCCTGCCGCTGCCTTGGGAGCTGCTGCTACGGGAGCCTCAACTGCCGGTGCTGCTGCGGGAGCTGCGGGAGCCTCAACTGCGGGTGCAGCGGGTGCTACCGGTGCAGCGGGAGCTGCTGCGGGTGCCTCAACTGCTGCGGGTGCAGCCTGAGCTGCAGGAGCTGCGGGTGCAGCCTGTGCCGCGGGAGCGGTGTAGGTCTGCTGGGTCTGCGACTGTGCAGCCACGGTGGTGGTGGGCTCGGTGTAGGTGGGAGCTGCGCCGGTCTTGCCGTAGAGGCCAAGCTTAGCGGAGCATGCGGGCCATGCACCCCAGCCCTGGATAGCGAGCAGACGCTCGCCAGCCTCGATCTGCTGTGCACGGGTAGCGGTCGCGGGGGAGCCGGACATACCGACGCCGTTCCAGGACTGCTGGGTGAACTGCAGACCGCCGTAGAAGCCGTTACCGGTGTTGATGGACCAGTTGCCACCGGACTCGCACTGTGCCAGTGCGTCCCAGGTAGCACCGTCTACTGCGTTTGCAGCGGGCATCGACATGGTAGCTGCTACAGCGCCACCGATGGCGAGAGCTGCTGCGGTACGACGAATGGAAGTGTTCTTCATAATGCTCCTTGGGGCCGTCCCCGCTCGTTCCGTCCCCGGAACTCTAGCGCGCCGCCGCTCACCCTTTGATAACGAAGTAGGTTACTCATATTCTGGCTCTACCATGTGAGCGGCTCTCCACCGATTTCATGTCACCGTGAGCGATTCTGCACTTATGTGCGGAATCCGGGTGGCACTTCCTCGATGGGGACGTGCGGTAGAACCGGGCATCGTTTCAAGCATTCCAAGCTTGAAACCACACAGGCGATTCCCTTGCGAGAATCTATCTGGTCTCAAAGATAGCCGAGGTTTTTTATGATTCCAACCCGATTTCAAGTTCACAGCGAACGTCCCGGGTTCTCCCAGGGTTCTTCCAGGTTAAAAGTGAAGGAAACATTATTTAAGACCTTGAGCCCCGCGCGCCTTAAGGGTTTCACCCCGAAATTTCGGGGTTTTCTAGGGGTTTAACTCGGATGCGCTCCCCCGCCGAGTTTTCCGATTCGGGGTTGATGGGCGCCACCCTTAAGGGTTTTGAACAGCGTATAAATATTTTTTAAATATTTCTTCGCTTTGGGAGTGTTTTAAGGTGCTTCCGCCTTAAAAGCTGTGGTAATTACAAATGCCAGAAATTGGCATTCAGGCTCTGAAGCACGCACTCCAGAGCCTGAATGCTCTATATATTGCAGAGGTCAGATTCAGGTGCCCCCACTACCGGGTCTACTCGGCGGTAGCCTCAACAGCCTCCGGACCACCCTCGAGCAGGGCGGTGAAGCCCTCCTCATCCAGAACCTTCAGACCCAGCTGCTGAGCCTTATCCAGCTTCGAGCCAGCGTTCGCGCCAGCAACCACAAAGTGGGTCTTCTTAGACACCGAACCGGATGCCTTACCGCCGCGAGAAATAATGGCTTCCTTCGCACCGTCACGGGTGTAACCGTTCAGCGTGCCGGTCACGACCACGGTCAGGCCCTCCAGAGTGCGTTCCACGGACTCGTCACGAGTATCTTCCATGCGCACACCGGCGGCAGCCCAGGAGTCCACCACCTCGGCGTGCCAGTCCTCAGCGAACCACTCAATAATCGAGTCGGCAATCGTGGTGCCCACACCGTCCACAGCGGCAAGGCGTTCACGGTCAGCCTCGCGGATTGCCTGCATCGAACCGAACTCCGCGGCGAGCGCTCGGGCAGCGGTCGGGCCCACGTGGCGAATCGAGAGGGCAACCAGCACGCGCCACAACGGCTGCTGCTTTGCCTTCTCCAGCTCGGCGAAGAGGTTCAGCGTATTCTTCGTGGGCTTCGGCTCGGGGCGTGCCTTGGTCGGCTTGGTGTAGAAGTAGGGCACGCGTTCCATCTTTCCGGTGCCCACGCCCTTGACCTTCTTCTCACGCTCGATGGTCACATCACGCAAATCCTCAATGTTGAGGCTGAACAGGTGCGCCTCGGTCGTTAGCGGAGGGGTGTGCGGGGTTGCGGGGCTGGTCAGTGCCTTCGCGGCTTCGAAGCCGAGCGCCTCAATGTCGAAGGCGCCGCGACTTGCCGCGTAGTACACGCGTTCGGTCAGCTGCGCCGGGCAGGAGCGGGGGTTCGTGCAGCGCAGGTCCACGTCGCCTTCCTTACCGGGGGCAAGGGGCGAACCGCAGGATGGGCACTCGCTGGGCATCACGAACTCGCGTTCGGTACCGTCACGCAGGGCAACCACGGGGGCGACGATTTCGGGAATCACGTCGCCTGCCTTGCGCAGCACCACGGTGTCACCGATGAGTACGCCCTTTGCCTTGACCACGTCCTGGTTGTGCAGGGTGGCGCGTTCGACGGTCGAGCCGGAGACGAACACGGGCTCCATGACGCCGTAGGGGGTCACGCGGCCGGTGCGTCCCACGTCCACGCGGATGTCCAGCAGCTTGGTGTGCACCTCTTCGGGCGGGTACTTGTACGCCACCGCCCAGCGCGGCACGCGGGAGGTGTAGCCCAGCTGAGCCTGGGTCGCGAAGTCGTTGACCTTAATGACGATGCCGTCGATTTCGTGCACCAGAGAGTGGCGCTGTTCGCCGTACTTGTTAATGAAGTCGAACACCGCTTCGGTGTTGGCGGCAATTTCGCTGTAGGGGCTCACGGGCAGACCCCAGGAGGCAAGCAGATCGTAGGTCTCGTACTGGGTGGCAATATCCAGGCCGGTGCGCGAACCGATGCCGTGCACGTACATGCTCAGCGGGCGCGAGGCGGTAATCGCCGCGTCCTTCTGGCGCAGCGAGCCTGCCGCGGCGTTACGCGGGTTCGCGAAGGGGTTCTTGCCAGCGGCAATCATAGACTCGTTGAGCTTCTCAAAATCGGCGGAGGAGATGAACACTTCACCGCGGATTTCAATCTCTTCGGGGTGGTTCTCGCCGGTCAGCTGCTGCGGGATGCTCGCAATGGTGCGCACGTTGTGGGTGACGTCTTCGCCGGTGGTGCCGTCGCCGCGGGTTGCCGCGCGCACGAGGGTGCCGTTGCGGTAGAGCAGGTTCACCGCCAGGCCGTCGATCTTCAGCTCGGTCAGCCACTGCGGTGCGCTACCGGTGAGGTTCCGGGCGCTCTCTTCGGTCTTGGTCAGCCAGGCGCGCAGCTCTTCGAAGGAGAAGACGTCCTCGAGGGAGTACATGCGCTGCAGGTGGGTGACGGGCGCGAAGGCCTCGATGGCTTCGCCGCCGACTTCCTGGGTGGGCGAGTCGTTGGCGATGATGAGCGGGTGCTCCGCCTCAATAATTTCGAGGCGGCGGTAGAGCTTATCGTACTCGGCGTCAGAGAGGAAGGGTGCATCCTCGTTGTAGTAGGCGCGGCGGGCGGCACGAATCTTATCGGTCAGTTCCGCGTACTCAGCACGCAGGGCCTCGGTAATCTCTGCGGTGTTCTCGGCGGGGGCAGTCTGCTGGGTAGTGTTGTTCTCAGTCACCCGTCCAGTCTAGCGTTTTTGCTCCGCCTCTCCCCTATCGCTCGTCATATTGCTCGGGTTCCGCCAGCGCAAACGCTGGCGCAAGAGTACCGTAGCTACTTCCCAGATTGCGCTCCTCTGTTTTTCAACGCGGATACAGTTCACCCCCGCCTCCTACAGGTACTCGCACGAGCACCCGAAGAGAGCGGGGGTGAATCATAAGGTATGAAGTTTAGGCCTCAACAGCGTCGGCAACAATCACCGTAATGTTGTCGCGGCCGCCCGATCGCAGCGCCTCATGCTGAAGAACGTCAGCGGCATCCTGCGGGTGGCGAATCGAAGTGAGCACACGCGCCATGTACTCGTGCGAAAGCTCACCGGAAAGACCATCCGAGCAGAGCATCAGGCGGTCACCCGGACGAGCGGGCAGAACCCAGAAGTCCGGCTCCCAGTAGTTACCGGTACCCAGCGCACGGGTAATCACGTTGCGGCGCGGGTGGGTCAGCGCCTCCAGGGCGGTAATCTGACCTTCATCGACCAGGTACTGCACCTCGGAGTGGTCGCTCGTGACCTGCTCCAGCGAAGCGGAACCCTCAGAGCCGGGCAGCTTCTCCATGGCGGAGTGGTGGATACCCTCGTCCTCACGTAGCAGGCGGTAGGTGCGGGAATCACCCACGTTGAAAATAACCCACAGGTTACGGTCGCCAATGCGAGTCAGCCAGGCACCCGTCACAGTCGTACCGCCAGAGCGGGAAAGCGCCTGCTTAATCTCCTCGTTGGTTTCGCCAATGATGTCGTGCAGACGGTTGAGGGTGCCCACAATTTCGTTGTTAAGCAGGGTGTTCGCGCGGCGGCGGCGCTTGGTGGGGTCTTCCTCGTCAATAGCGGCGAGGCGCTCAGCATATGCCTGCTGTTCCTCTTCGCTACGGCCACCGGGCATGGTGAAGAAGGGCGAGTAGGCGAGCTGACGCACACACAGGCGCGAAGCAACCTCACCCGCCTCGTGGCCTCCCATACCGTCCGCGACCACGCAAAGGGAACCGGCGACGACCATCGAATCTTCGTTATTTTCTCGATGTGCGCCGCGGTGCGTTGCACCACCGGTACGTAGTTTCAGTTCAGTCATGAGAGGTCTATCTCCATTGTGTAGTTCACGCGACGAGTCACCGCCACGGGGTCTACGTTACCAAAGCTTCTAACATTTCGCGTTCCTTGAGAGGTGAGAGTATAGCGATTTCCCACCTGTCGGAGCGTGTTTGCTGTCTCATTATCGGTCAGCACGGTACCCGGTTCAGCCAGGGAAACCAGGCGCGCAGCCAGGTTCACACTGGAGCCGTACACATCACCGCGGTTCGCCAGAACCTCACCCCAGATGAAGGCGACACGTGCATCCGGCAGTTGCGGGTCGGCACCAATCTTTTCGGAGAGCTGCAGGCTAATCTCTGCGATAGCGTCCGGGGTTTCGGTCAGGAAGAAAACTTCGTCACCGAGAGTCTTAATAATGCGACCGCCCAGGGGCGCAATAACGTCCAGGCAACTCTGCTCAAAGTGGTTGATGAGCTGAGAAAGAGCCGCCGCGTCTAGGTTACGTACCAGGGAGGTGTACGAGACCAGATCCACGAACCCTACACCGCGCACCAAGGGCAGGCGGGAAAGTCCGGAGGTGGTCACATTGTTTTCACGCAATCCCAAGCGCAGGATTCCGGCGTACATCTGACGGCGGTATGCGTACAGCGCCAGACGCTCGAGAACCTCGAGGTAGCGCGGGAAGTCTTTGAGGAGCTTGCGGCGGGCATCATTATCGCTGAGGTTTTCGGTGACCATGATGTTGTGCACGAGCGCCTCGATCTGCCAGGCGACGGTGCGGTCGGTCAGTTGACCTTCGGCACGCACGAGGGATGCCACATATTCCATGCGGATATCGCCCTCTGCGTCCAACTTCTGCAGGTCGGCGAGCATCTGCACGTCTGTTTCAGTGAAGTAGGGCGAGTGGTTGGGGATCGTTGGGAAGCCCATGTTGTGCCAGATGCGCTGGGCGGTTTCGAAGGGAAGTCCGGCGCATTCTGCGGCTTCTACGGGGGTGTAACGGCGCCCCTGTCCCAGGAGCGACTTTTCGAGGGCTCGGATTCCTGCTTTGGATTCCTCGTCGCGGTAGATATTGTTCTGGGCGAGGTTCTGCAGAATTTTGAGGTTCAGCATTTGGGTTTCGGGGCCCATGGTGGCGCCGGTACCCTGCGGAGAGTGCGCAGGTTCATGGTGGTCTGCCGTGCTCATTGCCGCTGCCGCTCCTTTCATCTCTGCCGGAAAATACTGTCTGGTTTATACCGTGGTGGCACGAGGTTACGAGGTGCCTCGTTACGCTCTGTGGGTTTTGCATTGCGTCACTGCGATGATGCTCACCGTGTAGCGCCTTGTTAATATACCCCTCCGCTATGGTGTTTGGGTCACATAAGCGCCCGCACCCTAGGATAGTTTAGTGGAGTAATTCACATTTAAGAATACTCTAATCCGCATTTTTTCGGCAGATTTGGCGGCTGATTTAGGCTCTGAGCCAACCCGACAGCTCCCGCCCGAGTCGGCGGCGGGGGCGAAGAAGCTCTAAATATATCGAGAGCGTAGGGCGTAGTAGTCGCGTCGGGCGGCTTTAATTTCTTTTTCAAAACGCTTCGGGTCGGGCACGTAGGTCAGGCGGTGATGCACGCCGCGGCAGACTACGTACACCGAACCGTAGCCTAGCCAGGCTCCCGGGCCGCGCTGTTTTGCCCAGCGCTCCCCCATGGAATCCAGGTAGAGGGATTCGTCTCCGGTTCGGGTCATCACGCCGCGGCGAACCACGAGCCGGTGGGTGGTCAGCAGGTAGTAGGTGGTTGCCCAACGCCAGGCGGTGCGCACAGCACCGAGCAGGGCACCTACCGCGCAGATCATGCCGAGAGTCCACAGAATCGGTGAGGACCGTGCCGTGGAGGCGAAGGTTGACGCGGCGATCGCAACCAGCAGGTAGGCAAGCGTGGGCAGCAGGGCACCGTAGTGCTGTCGGGTCGCAATGATGACATGCTCACCGGGGTTGAGTTTTCCGCGCAAACGCATGGTGTTCCTTAGCTGTGCTGATTGTTATATTCCGGCTGGAGGCGCCGGTTGAGGTGGTGCGGGTTCGCTGAGTGTAGCCGTGCCGGGCTGATTTTTTGGTTGAAATTTTTAGGGGCTGGTTCTAGTGTGCCTGCTGAAAATCTCCGTAGCTACCGTTGGCGGGGCGAAGGTGCTCAATATCGCCGACCGCGTAGGGCTCTAGGGCCCCATCCTCGCGGCGGATGAGGATGCGCCCCTGCGCGTCGAGGTCTTCGGCAGTGCCTTCTACGGTGCTTCCGTCGGGCAGACTCATGCGCACGCTGGCGCCGAGGGTTGCGGTGGCGGCGCGCGCCTGATCGAGCAGGCTGAGGCTCTCCGGGTTGAGCGGGTCGGGGCGTTCAGGGTCGCCACCGGCGCGCACGAAGGCGCGGTAGCGTCGGGCGAAGATGCTCAGCAGTCGGGTGAGCACCTCGGAGGAGTCAATCGCAGTACCGGTGCACAGGCTCAGGCTAGTGGCGGTGGGTACGGGCAGCTGTTCGGCGGACATATTCGTGTTCTGACCGATGCCCACAATGATGCTGCGTTGCCCCTCGGTGGCGCCGCTTTCGGGGACAAGCTGGGCGAGGATTCCGCAGCCCTTGGCACCCTGTGCGATAACGTCGTTGGGCCATTTGAGGGCGGCGTCCACGCCGTAGCTGCGCCAAATATCGACCACGCTGAGCCCGGCGATGAGGGTCAGCCAGTGGTAGCTGTCTTCGGGTAGTTCGCGAGAAAGCGGGTCGGCGGAGGCGTGCGGGCGCACCACAATGCTCGCGGCGAGGCAGGCTCCGGGAGGCGCGGTCCAGGCGCGCGCGAGGCGGCCGCGTCCGGCGCTTTGGTAGAGGCTGGCGTAAACGGAGAGCTCGCCGAGCTGTTCGCGTTCGGGGTCGGTGCCGTCCATGAGTAGTTCGCGGGCGCGGGTGGTGGTGGAGTCGACTTCGTCGTAGAGGTTGACGCTGGAGTACCCGGTTTCCATTGCAATGGTGCGGATGCGCGGCGCATCCAAAACCGAATGGTCGCTCTCGGTATGTATATTCTTCTCCATAGCTTGCGCCTTTCTACTCCGCCCGAAAACTGCTCTAAAACATGCCGACCCGTTACCGAAACCTACGAGCTTCAGCCGAGTCACGCTGATTTCTCACCATATCAATTTCTTGCCGCCGGTGATGCCCACCCGGTACCCGAGACGGTACATTAGACAGTGAGGGTGCATCAAGCACCGACCGGCTGCGGAGGTTCCTCCGCCCTGCTCGAAAGAAGACCGCTATGGCTTATTACGCAATTACTTACGTTTACGCAGCTCCCGAGGAGCAGGCGAAGTACCGCCCGGCTCACCGCGAGTACCTTGGTTCGCAGATTGAGGCGGGCAACCTGATCGTTTCCGGTCCTCTGCTGGACGGCGAGACCCCCGCTGGCGCTCTGCTGATTGCAAAGGTTGATTCCGCTGAGGCCGCCGAAAAGATCGTGGCTAACGACCCGATGAACGTTGGTGGCGCGGTTCTGTCTCACACCGTGACCGAGTGGAACCCGGTTCTGGGCACCATCTAAGGTCGAGCACCGCTTCACGCTGGAAAAGCTTGAACGTAAACCCCCTTTCCGTCGACAAGGATTGCCGGCGCGAGAGGGGGTTTTCTGCGCTCTTTTGAGCCACTCTTTCGTACTTTTCGTTTACTGTATGCGCCTTCTTGGGTGCTGAGTGCATAAAAGTGTATCTAGTGTTGATATTCTGGCCTCTCACCTGGCATATGTGCCCTAGTTCGCACTATAGTTGAGGGATATGCACATTGTTCAAGAGCGTTCTTCGGGGCCTTCTGAACAACCATCACCGCAACCACTGGCTCCCGACAATCGGGTGGAGCAGGAACGAGGAATAATGTCCGAGAACCTCCAGCAGGAATTTGATTTGAGCACCACCGCCGGTAAGCTCGCTGATTTTTACGCACGTCGAGAGCGTAGCTTTGCGCCCAGCGGTGAGGCAGCAATCGAGAAGCAGCACGCACGCGGCAAGAACACCGCCCGCGAGCGCATCGAGATGCTTCTGGACGAGGGTTCTTTCGTTGAGTTTGATGCCCTCGCCCGCCACCGCACCACCGCGTTCGGTATGGAGGCGAAGAAGCCTCTGGGTGACGGTTTGGTCTCCGGTTACGGCACCGTGGATGGTCGCTTGGTTGCCGTGTATTCGCAGGATTTCACCGTGTACGGTGGCTCCCTCTCGCAGGTGAACGGCGAGAAGATCGTGAAGGTGCAGAAGTTCGCGCTGAAGAACGGCTGCCCGGTCATCGGCATTAACGACGGTGGTGGCGCCCGCATTCAGGAGGGCGTGGCTTCCCTGGCGATGTTTGCCGATATTTTCCGCATGAACGTGCGCGCATCCGGTGTGGTTCCGCAGATTTCGGTCATTATGGGCCCCTGCGCTGGCGGTGCCGCGTACTCCCCCGCTCTGACTGACTACATCATCATGGTGGATAAGACCTCGCACATGTTCATTACCGGCCCGGACGTCATTAAGACCGTGACCGGTGAGGATGTGGACATGGAGACCCTCGGTGGTGCGCGTCAGCACAACTCGGTGACCGGTACCAGCACCTACCTGGCTGAGGACGAAGAAGACGCGTTCGACTTTGTGCGTGAGCTTCTGGAGTTCCTGCCCTCGAACAACCTTGCCGAACCCCTGCCCCTGGAGCACGACCAGGAGCCCGTGGTGACCGTTGACGACCTGGATCTGGACACCCTGATTCCAGATTCGGCGAACCAGCCTTACGATATGCGAGCGGTCATTGAGTCCGTGGTCGATGACGGCCACTTCCTGGAGATGCAGGCGCTGTACGCTCCGAACGTAATGATTGGTTACGCCCGCGTTGAGGGCCGCACGGTCGGTATTGTGGCGAACCAGCCGATGCAGTTCGCCGGCTGTCTGGACATTTCTGCGTCCGAGAAGGCTGCCCGTTTCGTGCGCCATTGCGATGCGTTCAACATTCCGATTCTGACTTTTGTGGATGTTCCCGGCTTCTTGCCCGGCACCGATCAGGAGTTCAACGGTATTATTCGCCGTGGCGCTAAGCTGCTCTACGCTTACGCGGAGGCGACCGTTCCGCTGGTTACCGTCATTACCCGTAAGGCGTACGGCGGTGCGTATATTGTGATGGGTTCGAAGAAGCTGGGTGCCGATATTAACCTGGCGTGGCCCACCGCTCAGATTGGTGTGATGGGCGCTCAGGGTGCGGTGAATATTCTGTACCGTCGTGAGCTGGCGGCTCTGGCTGCTGAGGGTGGCGATGTTGAGGCTCGCCGCGCTGAGCTGATTGCCAAGTATGAGGAAGAGCTGCTGAACCCGTACCAGGCTGCCGAGTTGGGTTACATTGACGAGGTGATTGCCCCGAGCGAGACTCGCGTGCGCATCATTTCTTCGCTGCGTGCCCTACACGATAAGCGTGCGGCTACCCCGGCGAAGAAGCACGGTAACATCCCGCTGTAGGCTTCCGTTGTGCCCGCACCATGTGTGGTGCGGGCATCCCCAGGATTTTAGGTTTTCTAAGGAGGCGTGCCTTTGGCAGGCTACAACCCGCTGAGTTATTTCTCGTTCGGCAAGAAGAAGGACAGTTCGGAGGCTACTGAGAGCCCCGAGCAGCTTGAGCGTAGCTCCGCACGTTCTTCTGCGCGCGCGGATACCGCTCCCAGCACCGCGAAGGATTCCGTTCAGTCTTCGGTAGATACTGACGCTGAGCAGGAGCCGCTGCTGAAGGTGGTCAAGGGCTCCCCCACCCCGGAGGAGATTGCCGCCCTGACCGCCGTGGTGGCGATGATGCAGGCGAGCGCCGCAAAGCAGGAGCAGAACTCACTGGTGGGTGCTGCTTCGCGTATCTTGAACCGCGGTCAGCGCCTGGGTGTTTCGTTGCGTCCGGGTCCCGGTTCGTGGAGGCGCGCTCGCCCCAGGTAACGCGAGCTGATAACTCTGCTTCTTATATTCCCGTCACGCCGGTTGGTGTGGCGGGAATATATTGTTTTGCCTCAAATTCAAGATTTATATTGCGTTATTCAACATCTAATGCGCTGATTCTTGTGGTTTTGTCATATTAGAAACGATAAAGTCATGATGATACGTACTGATGCTACGATGTATATACCATCACATTAGTGTTAATAAATTGGCAGGGACCATGGCAAAGATGCTGAATAAAAACCATAGGCCCCCACCGGATGTCTATATCGCGCTTCTGTTGCCGACGCTACGGCGCTTGTCGAAGACTGTGCCTCGCACCGCCGCCTATGTTAGTGAGCAGTTGCGGCAGCAGACTAAGGCGTTGGGGTCGAAGAAGAACCTACCCGATCTTGAATCCACCGATTTTGCGGTGGCTGTACGTACCACCTTGAAGATCTTGGTGGCACTTCGTTATGCCCAGTTGATGCCTCGCCTGACCCCGTGGGAGAAGAGGAAGTACCTGCTCACTCCTCTGGGTGCCGAGCTGACCTGCACCCCGCATCTGCACGGTTCGGTGCCGCCGCGCGTGGTAAAGCAGGTGCAGGCGTTGTGTGCGCAGAGTTTGACGGCGAAGAGCGTGAAGAAGCTCAAGAAGCAGGCGAACGCACTCCTGGCGACTGCGGAGGCGGAGCATCGCCTCATTTTTGGTGCTTCCGATGGTGATGCGGTCACCGGTATGGAACCGTTCCTCCCTGCTGCCGATGCCGGGGAAGCTACTACTGCCCACAAAGCAACCGGTGCGGAGCACCTTGCACATGCTTTGAATTCTGCGGGTACTGCCGAGACCTGGCCTGTGGGTCAGTCTCCTTTGGATATTATTTTGCGTGCCAGCGATTCACCGGTTATTCATGCTCAGGCGGAATTTGCTGAGCACTTTACGCAGGATTTAATTCAGCATATTCACGCGGTGACTCCGGAATATTTTGAGCAGATTGTTGCCGATATTTTTACGGCCCTTGGTTTTAGTACCGAGGTGACCGGCGGTGCCGACGATAAGGGCGTGGACGTTATTGCCCGCTACTCTGATGGTCTGGATTTCGCGCCGATTTATATTCAGGTGAAGCACTATTGCGGGACCATGAAGGTCACCCCCAATGAGATTCAGAAGCTTGCCGGTGCGGTACTTCTGCACGGCGGTTTGCAGGGTGTTTTGGTGACCTGCGGTGCTTTTGCGCATCCGGTGCCCGAGTATTTGCAGGGCTTGCCGGGCGCACGCAATATTGCTCTGGTTGATCAGCACCACTTGGTGGAGCTGATGATTCGTCACCGTGTGGGCGTGCTTGATGGTGAGGGCGAGTGCGGTTATCGCATCGATGAGGAGTATTTTGCTCGCGGCATGGAGTAGCCTCGCGGTATGGAGTAACCGGGGGAGGCTTGGGGTAAGTATTTCCCTCTGAACGTCTCTGGTCTTCGCGTATTTCCTACGTCATTTCACTTAATGTATTTTCACTTTTCCATGAGGATATTTTCATATATCGGCTGGTTTTAGAAAACTAGGTTATTTCTTGAACCAGCCGATACAATGAGAGAGTAATGCGTTATATATTCTTCGCATTATTTCACGAAGTGTATATACCCGTGACGGTGTAGGCACTTCACCCTAATTTATAGCGTTCTTTTCTGAAGTGTTCGTCGTTGAAGACGGTACGGACACGGGAGGGCTGAGTTTTCTGCCTTTCCCGTTTCTCTTCACGGCGGGATGCCAAAGGGTCGACCCAAAAATAAAGATGGTGTCGCCCAGTATTGTGTGAATATTTTCCCGCTCGAATGACTGCACTTTATGAAGAATGCCCGCACGATAAATAACACCAGATAAGGAGCCCGGCGTGGCTTTTGTGAATAAAACAATGCTCCATATCGACCATTCCGAATTGCACTCTCTGCAGCAGGAAACCTCGTGGGAGGCCCTACCCGAGGAAGCACGCACTCTCAGCGTTGCGGCGGCTTTCTCCCTGCTCCGCCATTTTGAGTGCGCTCAGGATCGTGGCGAGAAGGTTTTCTTCCCCGATATGTACACTCCCGTAGGTGTGGACCTGGGGTTCAACATGACTCAGCGTTTCATCGCGGTCGGTGACAACGTTCTCTTCCGTGAGGCGCTCAATAAGCTGATTGCGGCGCTGGTCAACGCTGATTATCTTGAGGTGTCCCTCAGCCAGCTGCATCCGGGCAACCTGCACTACACCCTCAGCGAGGCTGGCCGTGAACTTTTGGGCACCCCGAAGGAACAGCAGGCGCAGGCTCTTCTGCCGGTTCTGCCCCTCCTCAGCGGCGTGTACCTCTACTACCTGAAGCAGTTCTACCCGGTTCTGCTCTCGCACATTACGGTGCGTGAGCTTCTGCCCATCGTCCTGAGTGTTACCCCGGCATACCCCGCGGCGGCGCCCGTGAAGATTCGTGAGCTGGTGCTGCGCGAGTGCGGTTTTGTGCAGGGCTGGTACGGCCTGTCGTACCTGGAGCAGCGCATTGTTGAGCCTGTGATCGCTCAGGCGCTGAGCCTGCTGACCCGTGAGGGCTACCTGCGCACCAAGACGATCCACGAGCACACGGATTCTCCGCTGACTCTGTACTCGCTGTCGCCTTCGGCGAAGGAGCTGGTGGCACGCCACGAGGAAACCGGCGTACCGGCAAGCGAGCTGAGCTCCGTGCTGGCGCTGGTGAAGGATGAGGGCGCTTCCATTACGGCTGAGGATATTGCCGCAACTGATGCTCTGCTGACTCATATGGGCGTTCTTCTGCTCGACACCCTCAACGACCACGGCGCCGATGTGGAGCTGAGCCTTCCGAGCCTGGAGCAGGTCTTTGACCGCGACGAGCGTATTCAGCAGGCGTCCTCAAACCCCTATTTTGTGCAGATTGACGCGCAGGATTACCTCTACGATGTGCTGATTGCCCACCACTACCTCTCCGAGCGTGAGACTGTCTACTCGCTGGGTTCCGCTTTCGCGCCGGCTCTGGCGCAGATGGCTGAGCCGAGCATTCAGAAGCTGGTGGCTTCGGCGCTGCTGGATCCTGCCGCTGTGGACGCTCTGCCGTACCCGCACCAGCTGCTTCACCCGATTCTGAAGCTTGTGGAGGAGAGCCCGCGCATCTCCTACTACGACATTTACGATGAGCTGAAGCTCGCCCTGGACATCCCGTATCTGCAGGGTGAGGTCGCTCCGCACCGTTACAAGCTGACCCCGCGTCTGCGTAACCGCTATTCGGTGGCGATGCACGTGCTCAAGGGCGAACGCTACCTGAACGCTCTGCGTGAGGGTACCGGTCGTACCTCCCGCAAGAACCCGGAGCGTTACGAGCTGAGCGAGGCGGGTAAGGAGCTGCTCAAGCGATTCCCGGAGGGTGCTCCGGAGGCGGTGACCGCCCGCATGGCACCGCTGCCGCCGCAGTCGCTCAAGCACAAGCTGCCTCAGGATATTGCGACTGAGTTGCAGGCTCGTGAGGAGGCTCTTCAGGCTGCTAAGGAGGCGCGCGCGGCGGAGCGTCAGGCTCGCCTGGCGGCTCGTGAGGGCGCTTCGCGTGAGCCGTTGGCTCCGGTGCCGGGTGCTTCTCCGGCGTTGTTGGCGCGTCCGGCTGGTTCGCCGGTGGCAACTACTACCCAGCCGGCTACTATCCAGGTGCCCGCTGAGGTTCCGGCGGCTGCGCCGGTTACTTCCGCGGCTTCGGTTGTTGAGCCGGTTGCACCCGCTGTTTCTGCACCCGTTGTGGCTCCTGCTCAGCCTGCTGTTGCTGTCCCGGTTCCCGCCTCCGCTGACCCGTCCACTGCTCTGCAGGTGGCTGCCGCTCAGGTGCGTGAGGCTCTGAAGCGTTACCGTCAGGTCTTCCGCCGCGACGCGCTGGCACCCGCCCTGGCGCAGGTGTCTGAGGAGCGTTTCCGCCATATTGGTTTCGATCTGTTCCTGATGCGCGGCTACACCGTGGAGCCGCTGGAGGCTCGGGGTGTGGACGGCGTGGCGACCCCCGCCACCGGTGAAAAAGAGCGAGCGTTCTACGTTCGTACTCTGCGCCCGGCATCTAACGGCGTGCTGTCCGCGAGCGTTCAGCCGCAGGATATTACCGCGTTCTTCCTGGCGATTCACGCCCGCGGCGGTCAGCTCGGCACCTTCATCACGAACGCCGCGTTCAGCGATGAGGCGTACGACGAGTTCATCCGCTGCTCGACCAAGTACCCGAACATTCTGGTGGATTTGGTGTCCGGCGATGAGTTGCAGGACCGCCTCATTGCGCACCGCCTCGGCGTGGTCGAGGGCGCGAACGGTCTGCTGGAACTCAACGGCGAATACTTCGCCAGCTAAGTCGCCAGCTAGCAGCTTGTAACCCATCTGGGTGGCGCCCCGGTCTTCCTCTCCTGCACGTTCAGGAGAAGAAAGCCGGGGCGTTTTCGCGCATCCTCCCCGGTGAGTTGTCCACAGGTGGGCCCTTTTCTTGGCGTTCGGTGCCGCTCAGCACGTAATATTGCCGGTTTAAGCGAGCTAAATCACCGAAAATCGTGGTTGAAGGCACACCCCTGAGTTAGGATATGAACATGAGCACTTACCAGGAACTTCCCAGCATCTACCGATTGAAGCGCTCGCTGACCGACGTCGATCAGATTGCTAACGAATATTTTGAAAAGGTCCTCGACCTGAACCCCGTCCATGCAACCGAGCTTGGTCGTAAGGGCGTAGAGACCCTGTACCCCGACTACTCGCCCGCCGGCGAGAAGGCTTTCGCGCGCCTTGCAAAGAAGACTTTGAAGAAGGTCGATAACGTCCTGCCTATTGATGACGTTGACCTGGTCACCCTGGATGCTCTGCAGGAGCGCCTGAGCCTGTACCGCAAGCAGCACAAGGCTGGCTTTGGTGGCTGGCAGATGAACAATATTGCCTCTGTCCCGCAGGAAGTGCGCTCGGTCTTTGACCTGATGAAGCGCAACACCCAGCAGGACTGGGAGCACATTATTGGTCGTATGCACCGCGTGACCGAGGCGCTGGAGGGCTACATCCAGACCCTTGAGGCAGCTCGTGAAGAGGGTAAGGTCGCCCCGCGCCGTCAGGTGGATATTGTCATTGAGCAGACCGCCGCGTACTACGCTCCCGGTGGTTTCTTTGACGAGCTTGCCGCTGAGGTCGCCGAGGCTGTCCCCTCGCTGAAGGATGAGGCTGCCGCAGGTGCCGAGGCTGCAAAGGAAGGCTACCGCCGCCTCAACAGCTACCTGGTGGAGAAGCTGCAGCCGGCCGCTCCCTCCCGCGACGCTGTGGGCCGTAAGGCGTACAGCCTGCACTCCCGTTCGTTCCTGGGTACCACCATTGACCTGGACGAAACCTACGCTTGGGGCGTGAAGGAGCTGGAGAGCATTATCGCTCGTCAGCGTGAGGTTGCCGAGGAGATCGAGCCGGGCGCAAGCATTGAACGCGCTAAGCAGCTGCTCGATGAGGACCCGGCACGTCAGCTGCACGGCACCGATGAGCTGAAGGCGTGGATGCAGAAGCTCGCCGACGCCGCGGTGGAGAACCTGGCGGGTAGCCACTTTGAAATTGGCGGCCCCATGCGCCGTATTGAGTGCTGCATTGCGCCCACGAACGAGGGCGGTATTTACTACACCGGCCCCTCCCCCGATTTCTCGCGTCCTGGCCGCATGTGGTGGTCGGTTCCCGAGGGTGAGGACACGTTCACTACCTGGCGTGAAACCTCCACCGTGTACCACGAGGGCGTTCCGGGTCACCACCTGCAGATCGCTATTGCTACGGCTCTGCAGGGCACCATGAACTCCTGGCGCACGAACATGCTGTGGGTTTCCGGTCACGGTGAGGGCTGGGCGCTGTACGCCGAGCGCCTCATGGAGGAACTGGGCTACCTGAAGGATCCGGGTGACCGCATGGGCATGCTGAATGCTCAGCGTATGCGCGCCGCCCGCGTGGTCTTCGATATTGGTGTTCACTGCGAGATGCCGATTCCCGCGGAGTGGGCTGAGCAGCTGGGCGTTGAGCCGGGCACCATCTGGACCTCTGAGCTGGGTTATGAGTTCTTGAAGCTGAACCTGGACGAGTCCGAGGGCCACCTGCGCTTCGAGTTCCTGCGTTACCTGGGTTGGCCGGGTCAGGCGCCGAGCTACAAGATTGGCGAGCGCCTCTGGCTGGAACTGCGCGATCAGGCTGTGCGCCGCGGCGATGACATTCGCGCGTTCCACACGCGTGCGCTTCTGCTCGGTTCGGTGGGTCTGGATACTCTGCGCCGCGCCCTGACCGATGAGATGATGCTCCCTCTGGACACTGAGGATGACGACGATGAGGACGACGAGTAGCCTCTAGTCTGCTCGCTCCTCGTTGAGTGGATCTCTGGAGTCTCTGATTAGGAGCTCTATAGACGAAGCCCCCGCTTCAGCTTTATAGCTGAGGCGGGGGCTTCGTCGTAGAGGTTTAGCTCTCGGGGCTATCCGAAGTTTGCGGTGCCGGGGTCGGTGGTGCCGAATCCCATGCCGGTGGAGTCGTTCAGGTCCACCAGGTGCGGGGCGAAGCGGCACCAGTAATCGGTGAGCGCGCCATTCGATTCGCGGATGCCCACGCCTACGGTGCGTCCATCGACCACCCACACGCCGAGAATGGGGTGGCTGACCGGGTTAATAATGCCCTCGTAGCGCGGTGCCGGGATGTACTCCTGGTAGATGAATTCGCTTTCGGGGGCGTTCGCGAAGAAGTCGTCGTCTTCGGGCTTGATGAAGACGTCGTAGTCGGGGGCGTAGATTTCTACGCCGTCGCCTTCACGTCCGAAGAGGGGCTTGCGAACCCAGTTGCGCATACCGCCGCGGTGGCCCGCGTAGGTGGGTACGAGGTTCGGGTGTCCGGGGTACTTGTCCCAGAGCGCGGCGAGTAGCAGCTTATTGGAGAGGAACATCTTCCATGCCGGCTCGATCCAACGGTCCATGGCACCGTGGTAGGCGAAGAGGAGCTTGTCGTAGCCTGCTTCGCTGTCGGTGACCAGGTCTTCCCAGGGGTAGAGCTTGAAGAGGTTGGTGATGCGCCGTCCCTGTGCGTCTTCCCAGCTCTTGGTGTCTTCGTTGAAGATGACTTCGTCGATGGGAATCATATGGGTTTTGATGCCCGCCTGCTGTGCCGAGTAGGCGATGAGCCAGAGGTTGTTGTAGTCCTCGTTGGTCTCGTCAATCTCGGGGGGCACGTGCGCCAGGTGCAGTACGGGCTGCACGCCCGCGGTGATTTCGGGGGCGAAGATGTGGCGCCAACGGTTGGTGAAGGCTTCACCGATTTCACCCCAGTGGGCGTAGCCGCGGGTGTCGAGGCGCTGGTCTTTCGCCCAGGTTTTCTGGCTGACTGCCGCCTCCACGATGCCGGTGGGGGTGTCGGCGTTGTATTCGAGCAGCTTCATCGGGTCGCCAGGCACACCCGAGTAGGTGAAGTCGAAGCGGCCGTAGAAGTCAGCATCGCGGCGGTTCCAGGATTCAACCGCGAGGTTGAACGCCGCCTGGGGCAGGCCGAGGGTACCAAACGCGCCGGAGGCAATGTACTCGACGGTTTCCAGGCACATGCGGTGCATTTCTTCCGCCTGGGCGCGCACAGAGTCCATTTCTTGCGGGCTGAAAATGTAGGCGGCGTATTCGTTCCAGTAGTGGTCGGTGTCGTGGGGGCCGTCCACGCTGTAGGTGAGGCCTTCCTCAATGATGACGTTCTCCCAGTCGGGTCGGCCGACGGGAAATTCTTCGCGGCGCATGAGGGGCTAGGCTCCTTCGAAGTAGTGAATGGAAAGCGGTGTGGTTACGTCACCGCAGGTGTGGTTGTTCTAGTGAGGAAAATGCGGGCGGGACCGTTCAGTCCCTGCCCGCATTCAATGTGATGGCTTATGGCTTAGCCGCCGGAGGTACCGCCACCGGACTTCGAGCCGCCACCGAAACCGCCCTTGCTACCGGACTTCGAGGAAGAGCCAGACTTGGACGAAGAACCAGACTTCGAGGACGAACCCGACTTGGAGCCGGACTTCGAGGTGTTCGACTTGCTGTAGGAGCCGGTGCTGCCGCTATTGCTGGTGCCCTGCTTACCGCTGGAGACCGAGCCGGTGGTCTTGTTACGCACCGAGGAGGTCTTACCGGAGTTATTGGTGCTGGTTACCTTGCCGGAGGAGACGGTGGAGGACTTCTTCGCGCTGCGGTAGGAATCTTCGAAGCTACCGCCTTTGGAGGACACACCGCTGTAGACGGTGCCGTTGCTGGGGCGGGTGGTGCTACCTCCGGAGAGCTTGGTGCCCACACCGGGAACCGTGGGGGTGCCGGTAGAGTTCGCGGCACTTTGGCGGCCCAGGTAGTACCAGAGGAACGCATTCGAATTATTGTGGGTGGTGGTCGATCCAGAAGAGGTAGTCGAACCAGAAGAACCGGAAGAACCCGACGAGCTCGACGAGCCCGAGGAGTCGCTACTGGACGAGTCGGTCGGCTCCTGAACGCCTGCCTTCTCACATTCGCTATCTTCCACGCGCAGGCCGGTCTTCGCGTCCTGGCAGACGCGGGCGTACTCTTCGCCCTGCGACAGGAACGCGTTCTCTTCCTGGTGCATGGAGTTGTAGGCGAAGATGCCACCGCCAACCAGCAGCACGCCAGCGCCAGCTACGGCAATCATCTTGGCGATGCCGGGGCGGGTCGCGCCCAGGTTCAGGGTCTGCTGGGCTGAGGTCTGTGCGGCGCGGGTAGCGAAATCTGCAACCGCTTCCATGCGCTTGCGGGGCTTCTTCGGGCCGTTAGGGGTGGTGGTTCCGCCGGGGTATTGGGGAGCAGAACTCATGCATCTCTCCTTGAAAGGTGGTGCGTGGCGTAACGCTCAACGCGTACATGAAGCTGAGTGGGTACAGCATCATCCGGCGACTTTCGCCGGACTATCGGTGTGGTTCCAGCATATCAAGCCCTAGCTTTCGGATTATTAGCTGACGGCAAAATCTCAGCAAGCTTCGCCGCATGTTGCGCAGTTGTTTCCTTTCTGTTTGCTTTTGCGGTGATTCCTAATTAACTATCAGCCGATTTAACCGCCTATGGGGGGAGGTGGCAGCTGGCGGCGGCGTTGCTGGTTGGGCTACGCTGCTGGCGGCGTTGTTGGTTGGGCAGCTGGGTTGGGCTGCGTTGCTGGTTAGACTGCGGGATGTACAGCCGAAAAGTGCCACCGGAAGGTCACGGTTCGTCACACATCCCCCACACTGCACCGGATTGAAACACTTCTTCACACAAACTCGCGCCGGAGCGCGTAAAAGTTCTAGAGTATGCCACATGTCTACACCGCATGCATCATCTCGTTCACGTCTGCCCAAGTGGGCTACTTCTTTCGGCAACCAAATCATTGCCTCCCTCATTCTAGGTATTGTTCTCGGCGCGCTCGCCCTCGCACTGGGCGGGGACGCGAAGAGCAACCCCAACTGGCTCATGGTGACCCTGGATACCATCGGCTCTTCCTACGTCACCCTGCTGAAGGGGGCCGTTGTTCCGCTGATTTTCACCGCCGTGGTCGCCTCCATCTCTAACCTGTCACAGGTGACAAACGCGGCACGCCTGGCGGTTAACACGCTCATCTGGTTTGCGATTACCGCGTTCTTCGCGGTGCTCATCGGTATTGCAATGGGCCTGATTGTTCAGCCGGGCGTGGGTGCACAGGTGCAGGGCAAGGCGTACACCGGCTCGACCGGTTCGTGGACTGCTTTCCTGACCGGTCTGATTCCGGTGAACTTCCTGGGTCTGGGTGTCAGCGCTAAGTCCGGTGATTCCGGCATCACCGCGTCGGCGTCCTTTAACGTGTTGCAGATCCTGGTCATTTCCGGCGCGGTCGGCATTGCCGCGCTGAAGGTCGGCGAGGCAGCCAAGCCGTTCATTGACGTGGTCAAGAGCGCCCTGGCAATTATTCAGAAGATTCTGTGGTGGATTATTCGCCTGGCACCGCTGGGCACCGTGGGTCTGATCGCTAAGGCTGTGTTCGCGTACGGTTGGGCGTCGATGGGTTCGCTGGTCGCGTTCGTTATCGCACTCTACATTGGCCTGCTGCTGGTCTTCCTCGTGGTCTACCCGATTATTGTGCGTGCGAACGGCCTGTCGGTCCGACAGTACTTCTCGGGTGTGTGGCCGGCGCTTCAGCTGGGCTTCGTTTCCCGCTCCTCGATGGGTTCCATGCCGATGACCCAGACCGTTGCCGAACGCAACCTGGGTGTTCCCCGCGCCTACGCATCCTTCGCGGTTCCGCTGGGTGCGACCACCAAGATGGACGGTTGCGCTTCGGTTTACCCGGCACTGGCGGCGATTTTCGTGGCTCAGTTCTACGGTATTCAGCTGGACTTCACCCAGTACCTGCTGATTGTGATGGTGTCCGTGCTCGGTTCGGCTGCGACCGCTGGTACGACCGGCGCTATCGTGATGCTGACCCTGACCCTTTCCACTCTGGGTCTGCCCCTGGACGGTGTGGGTCTGCTCCTGGCGATTGACCCTATCGTTGACATGGGCCGTACCGCTCTGAACGTTGCCGGTCAGGCTCTGGTTCCCGCGATTGTGGCTCGCCGCGAGGGCATTCTGGATGAGGAGCTCTACAACGCTCCCCGTTCTGAGGGTGGCTTCGTGGCTCAGGAATTCTACGATGAGCGCATCGCCAGCGAGGCGCAGCGACTTCACGAGGTGGAAGACAACACCGCCGCGGCACACCGCTAATCTGGCAAACTAATCTGGCAAAGGCTCACACACACGGCGCTAGGCGGTACCGCTTAGCGCCGTGTAGCTTCTCCGCCGCCCATGCCCCCAGCATGGGCAAAATACATTTGTCAAACGTCATAAAAGTGTCACTATTGATTCTTTTTTTCTTTAAGGTTTGAGAAGAGTTATGATTTTGAACGGCGTGTTCCATCTCCTACGTGGTTGAGGGGGATGGGACACGCTCTTTTTATGCCCGCCGGTTTTATGCCCCCTCGTTATACCCCTCGGCTCGGCACTCCAGCCCTCCCCCAGATCAAGCCCCCCCCCAGATTACGCGAAGGCCCCGTATTCAACGCTGACGCACCGGCGGAGGCTTCCACCCAGTGACCCTCAATCTGCACTCGAGGGTAAGGCTCACCCGCAAGGCTCTAAAATAGAACCTATGAGTACCACACCGATCCGTTTGATTCTTGCCTCCGCATCCCCGGCGCGCCGCAAGCTCCTGGAAGACTCCCGCATCGCGTTCACGGTGCGCGTCTCCTCCGTAGATGAGGACGCCGCACTCGCTACCGCCAACGAACAGGCGCGAGCGCAGGGACGTGCGGGACTCACCCCGGCTGAGACCGCTTCCCTTCTGGCGCAGTTGAAGGCGCAGGCAGTTGCCGCTGAACTCGCCGCCGAGGGCGTGCGCGATGCGCTGGTTCTGGGCTGCGATTCGGTCTTCGAGTTTGAGGGTGTTGCCTACGGCAAGCCTCACACTGCCGAGGCGGCACGCGAGCGCATTAGTGCCATGAGCGGCAACTACGGTGTGTTGCATACCGGTCACGCGCTCGTGGATTTGCGCGGTCTTGAACCGGGTACTGAACCGCCCACCGTTTCTGAACTGCCTACCGTTTCTGAACTACGCAGCGCCACCGTCCACTTTGATGAGCTCACCCCCGAGGAAATCGAGGCGTACATTGCCACCGGCGAGCCGCTCTGGGTGGCGGGATCCTTCACCCTCGACGGTTACGGTTCGGCGTTTATTCGCGGTATTGAGGGCGAGTTCCACACGGTGGTGGGCCTGTCCATCCACGCGCTACGCGATATGCTGCGCCGCCGCGAGGTTGCGGTAACCGAGTTGTGGTTAGCGCCCCAAGATGAGGATTAGATTCAGCGCAATCGTATAAATCTGTCTCAAAGCGCGCCCTGAAATACACATTATTGAACACCAATCGATAAGATAGAACAGTATGATGCGCGTTATATTCGCCAATCCTGCCGATGTATCCTTGGAGCAGGAGATTAAAGGAGAGCTTTAAGTGACTCAGCACCAGGCAGAAGCCGCCAAGAAATTTACTGCAGTCCCCGGCCGCCACACCGGCCCGGTCAGCAAGATTCTTATCGCTAACCGCGGTGAAATTGCTGTCCGCGTGATTCGCGCAGCCCGCGATGAGGGCCTGCAGACCGTCGCCGTCTATGCTGACCCCGACCGCGATGCCCAGCACGTGAAGCTTGCCGATGAAGCCTACGCTCTCGGCGGTTCCACTGCGGCACAGTCCTATCTGGTGATGGACAAGCTCATTGAAATCGCTCGCCGCTCCGGTGCTGACGCTGTGCATCCCGGCTACGGTTTCCTTTCTGAGAACGCGCAGTTCGCGCAGAAGTGCATTGACGCTGGCCTGACATGGATTGGCCCCTCCCCCGAGTCCATTACCCAGCTGGGCGATAAGGTGGCGGCACGCCACATCGCGCAGAAGGTGGGCGCTCCCCTGGTGCCCGGCACCAAGGACCCGGTCAAGTCTGCCGATGAGGTTGTTGCTTTCGCTGATGAGCACGGCCTGCCGATTGCTGTGAAGGCTGCTTTCGGTGGCGGTGGCCGCGGCATTAAGGTGGCGCGCGACCGCGAGAGCATTGTTGAGATGTACGAGTCCGCTGTTCGTGAGGCTACCGCGGCGTTCGGTCGCGGTGAGTGCTTCATCGAGCGCTTCCTGGATTCGCCCCGCCACGTTGAGACCCAGTGCCTGGCGGATGCGCACGGCAACGTTGTGGTGGTTTCCACCCGTGACTGCTCCCTGCAGCGTCGCAACCAGAAGCTCATTGAGGAGGCACCCGCCCCCTACCTGAGCGATGAGCAGAACAAGCGCCTGTACGAGGCGTCCCGCGCGATTCTGCGTGAGGCGGGCTACCAGGGTGCCGGCACCTGTGAGTTCCTGGTCGGCACCGACGGCACCATCTCCTTCCTTGAGGTCAACACTCGACTGCAGGTTGAGCACCCGGTCTCCGAGGAGATTTCCGGTCTGGACCTGGTTCGTGAACAGTTCCGTATCGCCCGCGGCGAGAAGATTGAAGAGAAGGACCCGGTTCTGCGCGGTCACTCCTTCGAGTTCCGTATTAACGGCGAGGATGCGGGCCGTTCCTTCATGCCCGCACCCGGCACGATCGAGAAGATGACCGTGCCCACCGGCCCCGGCGTGCGCTGGGATTCCGGCTTCGTGGCTGGCGACGTTATCGGCGGTAACTTCGACTCCATGCTGGCTAAGCTCATTGTTACCGGCGCGGATCGTGAGCAGGCTCTGCAGCGTGCCCGCCGTGCCCTGGCTGAGCTGACTATTGAGGGTATGCCCACCGTCATTCCGTTCCACCGCGTCGTGCTGGATGATCCCGCCTTCGCGCCGGCTGAGGGCGGCGAGTTCAAGGTGCACACCCGCTGGATTGAGACCGAGTTCAACAACACCATCCCCATGTACTCCGGTGCACCCGGCAGTGTGGATTCCGATGAGGACGAGCGCACCACCGTGGTCGTTGAGGTCAACGGCAAGCGCATGGAGGTGTCCCTGCCCGATCTGGGCGGTGGCGCGAAGCCTTCCGCTAAGCCCGCCGCCAAGACCCGCAAGTCCCGTTCGGCACGTAGCGCGGCAAAGGGTGGCGGCGACGAGCTGACCAGCCCCATGCAGGGCACCATCGTGAAGGTTGCTGCATCTGACGGCGACACCGTCGCTGAGGGCGACCTGATTCTGGTGCTGGAGGCTATGAAGATGGAGCAGCCCATTACCGCGCACAAGGCGGGTAAGGTTTCGGGACTGTCCGCTAAGGCTGGCGATACCGTCACCTCCGGTGCGGTGCTGGCGACCATCAAGTAACGCTCTATCTCGCTACTGCGGTCTCGATACCACGAGCGCATATTCTACGAATCCCCCGGAAGGGTATGAGGTAATGTCTCGTATCTTTCCGGGGGGATTTTCTATGTCCGCTCTTGCCTGTTTAGGTGGGATTTACGCCGCTAACCCTTGTGTTCGCGTCCAGATAGTGGCTGTATTTGTTTGGGTTTTTCTGAACAGAGTTATAATGTTGCACTTTAGAGGAGCCTTTCAGAATCCGACGCCTGCCGCACCCCACCCGGTGCGGTCACGGCACCCAGTACGCGCCTACGGCACACCCGCCTCCCGCGCTGACCGGTAACGGACGCCCCGGCTCCACCTGTACACACAGTTCACCATTTCGGGAGTTTTCCTCATGAGCGCTTCTGCATCCGACACGAAAGCGTCTGCTGCACCGGTGAAGAATACGACTCCTCGCAGTCGAGTTATTCTCGCCTCGCTCGTTGGTACCACCATCGAGTTCTACGATTTCTACATTTACGCCACTGCAGCAGTGGCTGTGTTCCCCGTACTGTTCTTCCCCTCGAAGGACGCAACCACCGAACTTCTGGCGTCCTTCGCCACCTTCGGCGTCGCCTTCGTTGCCCGCCCCCTCGGTTCCGTGATCTTCGGTCACTTCGGTGACAAGATCGGTCGTAAAGCAACCCTCGTTGGTGCGCTACTGACCATGGGTCTGGCGACCTTCATCATCGGCCTGCTGCCCACCTACCACCAGATTGGTCTGTGGGCACCGACCATGCTGACCATTATGCGTTTCTGCCAGGGCCTGGGTCTGGGCGGCGAATGGTCCGGCGCGGCACTGCTTGCCAGCGAATACGCTGAGGAAGGTAAGCGTGCACGCGCCGCGATGTGGCCTCAGCTGGGTGCACCCATCGGCTTCGTGCTTGCGAACGGCTTCATGCTACTGCTGACCAGCTGGATTACCTTCAACTCCGCAACCGATGCGAAGAACCTCGAGCACCCCTTCCTGGTTTGGGGTTGGCGTATTCCGTTCCTGCTGTCCATCGTGATGGTCGCTGTTGGCCTGTACGTGCGTTTCAAGCTGGAGGAGACCCCCGTCTTCGCCAAGGCTGCCGCTAACAACGAGAAGGTTAAGACCCCGCTCGTTGAGGCATTCAAGGTCGCCTGGTGGCCCATGATTCAGGGTACCTTCATCATGGTTGCCTGCTACGTGCTGTTCTACCTGATGACCGCGTGGGTTCTCTCCTACGGTATCGGCAAGGCTGATAAGGGCGGTCTGGCTATCCCCTACCGCGAGTTCCTGATTATTCAGCTGATCTCCATTATCGGCTTCGCAATCTTCATCCCGATCTCGGGTTGGCTGGCTGACAAGTACGGCCGCCGCACCCAGCAGCTGTGGACCACCATCGCTATGGCGGTCTTCGGTCTGTCCTTCGGTCTGTTCATCTCCCCCTCCGTTGTTGGTACCGGTGCGAACGCAAACGCCGCTGTGGTTACCCTCTTCATCTTTATCGGTATGTGCCTAATGGGTCTGTCCTTCGGTTCCATGTCCGCATACCTGCCGGAGCTGTACCCCACCAACGTGCGTTACACCGCCAGCGGTATCGCCTACAACGTGGCATCCATCCTCGGTGCGGCACTGACCCCGTTCGTGGCAGTGTGGCTGAACACCTCCTACGGTGTGGCTGCAGTGGGTGGCTACCTGGCGTTCGCCTCGATCCTGAGCGTTGTCTTCATCCTGCTCACTCACGAAACCCGTGACGTGGACATGAACGCTGTCAGCACCACGAAGTAAAACTTCGCAGGGGCTAAGGCGTCTCTACAGCAAAGCGGTGGGGGTCGCCTCCTGAATTCCTTAGAATCAGGAGGCGACCCCCACCGCTTTTACGCTGTTCCGGGGATACTGCACCAGGCGGGGAACGCCCAGCTCAGCACCCAACAGGTTGATGCCTACAGACCGCGAGTGTGTAGCTTACGTGCCGCCTCAGCAATAGAGCCAGAGAGCGAGGGGTAGACCGTGAAAGTATCCGCCAGGTCATCCACCGCGAGCTTCTTCTCCACCGCCAGGGCAATGGGGTAAATCAGCTCGGAAGCACGCTGACCAACCACCACGCCACCAATGACGGTGCCGGAGTGACGGCGAGCAAAAATCTTCACGAAGCCATCGCGCATCGCCATCATCTTCGCACGCGGGTTCGTGCCCAGCTGCAGGGTCACCGCGTCACCGCGGTAGGCGCCCTCGGCAAGATCCTTCTCACTCACGCCTACGGTCGCAATCTCCGGGGAGGTGAAGATGTTCGCGGCCACCTTATCGGTACGCAACGGGCGCACCGCATCACCGAGGATATGCGCCATAGCAATACGGCCCTGCATCGCAGCCACGGAAGCCAGCGGGTACACGCCCGTGCAGTCACCAGCAGCGTAAATGCTGTTTACGCTCGTACGGGACACACCGTCCACCTTAATATGACCGCTCGGGGTCTGCTCAACCCCGACGTCTTCCAGGCCCAAGTCTTCAGTGTTCGGAATCGAACCAATAGCGACCAGACAGTGAGTGCCAGAGACCTTACGACCATCCGACAGAGTCACAATAACGCCGGAGCCATCCTCAGTACGCTCAACAGCAGCCGCACGGGAACGCGGCATCACTCGCACGCCGCGACGTTCAAAGACGTCCTCCAGCACGCGAGCTGCGTCCTCGTCTTCACCGGGAAGCACGCGGTCACGCGAAGACACCAGGGTCACCTTAGAACCCAGACCGTTATACGCCGAAGCGAACTCCGCACCGGTCACACCCGAACCAATCACAATCAGTTCCTCGGGAACCTCGGAGAGGTTGTACAGCTGAGTCCAGGTCAGGATGCGTTCGCCGTCAGGCATACCGGTCGCCATTTCACGCGGATGCGTACCCACCGACAACAGCACAAAGTCCGCGTGCAGGGGGTAGACGAGGCCCGCCTCATCAGTCACCTGCACGGTGTGGCGGTCAAGAAGCTTACCGGTACCGTGAATAATCTTCACGCCAGCAGAAGCCAGGGCACGCTTAATGTCGGCAGACTGTTGCTGGGCCAGGTCACGGACTCGGCGGTTCACGCGGTCCATATCAACACGAAGCTGCGGCGCCTTACCCTTCGTGTTCTCGATGCCCAAGCTACCCGCCTCGGAGAAGCGGGTCATCATATCCGCCGTAGCAATCAGGGTCTTAGAGGGCACAACGTCAGTCAGAACGGCGGAGCCACCAATGGCATTGCGTTCGATCAAAGTCACGTCCGCGTTGGATGCGGCAGCCACCATCGCTGCCTCATAGCCGCCGGGGCCACCACCAATAATTACAATTCGCTGAGATGCGTAGTTCACCTTTGAAGTCATGCCTTAATTGTGAGCTATGCCGCCCCTACGGGGCAAACGCACTCGCCGTGCAGATATGCCATATTGTGGCAACCTGCACGGCGAGCATCTTCATGGTTCGGCAGCCCGATATGACAGGGCGGCACCTACCCCTGTAGGTCTCTACTCCTCGAGAGCCTGCGGCTTCTCCGAGTAAATCGAGTTGATGAACTTCTCAGCCCACTGCAGCATCGCGCCGTCCACCAGGTCCTTACCGCCAACCGGCATGGTCTTCGGGCGCGGCACCAGAGTCAGCCAGGTATCCATACCCTTCGGCTGAGCGTGCGTGGAGCCAGGGTACACGCGCTTCAGGCGCATCTGGCGGGACTCCGGCAGCGGCGTAGCGGTTACCACGCGCACCTTCGGACCCAACACCACCAGCTCATGAATACCGGCGGCACGAGCGTGCATACGCACCGTCGCCACGGCAAGCAGGTTCTCTACCGCATCCGGCAGCTCGCCGTAACGGTCGACCAGTTCCTCGCGTGCCTCCGCGATCTTCTCTTCGGTATCGGCGGCAGCAATCTGACGGTACGCCTGCAAGCGCAGACGCTCAGAATCAATGTAGGTGTGCGGAATATGCGCGTTGACGGGCAGGTCAATCTTCGTTTCGACCTCGCGCTCTTCCTTCTCGCCGCGGTAGTTCGCCACCGCCTCGCCGACCAGGCGCAGGTACAGGTCAAAACCGACACCGGCAATATGGCCGGACTGTTCGCCACCGAGCAGGTTACCGGCACCGCGAATCTCCAGGTCCTTCATTGCAAGCTGCAGGCCAGCGCCCAGCTCATTGTGGGTCGCCACCGCCTTCAGACGCTCGTGCGCAATCTCGCCGAGGGTCTTATCCACCGGGTACAGGAAGTACGCGTAGGCGCGCTCGCGGCCACGGCCCACACGGCCACGCAGCTGGTGTAGCTGGCTAAGACCGTAGTTCTGGGCGTGGTCGACAATGAGGGTGTTCGCGTTCGAAATATCCAGGCCGGTCTCCACGATGGTGGTGCACACCAGCACGTCAAAGCGGCGCTCCCAGAAGTCCACAATAATCTGCTCCAGGCGCGATTCACTCATGCGGCCGTGGGCGGTGGCGATGCGCGCCTCCGGCACGAGCTTGCCGATTTCCGCGGCAACATCGTCGATGTCAGCCACGCGGTTGTGCACGAAAAACACCTGTCCTTCACGCATGAGCTCGCGGCGGATTGCGGCAGTAATCTGGCTGTCGGTGCGCGGACCAACGAAGGTCAGCACGGGATGGCGTTCCTCCGGAGCGGTGGCAAGGGTGGAGGTCTCGCGAATACCGGTTAGCGACATTTCCAGGGTGCGCGGAATCGGGGTAGCACTCATGGCGAGCACGTCCACGTTGGTGCGCATCTGCTTGAGCTTTTCCTTATGCTCCACGCCAAAGCGCTGTTCCTCGTCAATGATGACCAGGCCCAGGTCCTTGAATACCACGCTGTCCGAGAGAATGCGGTGGGTACCGATCACCACGTCCACCGCGCCGGATGCAATCTCTTCGGTAATCTGGCGGGTTTCCTTCGCCTTCTGGAAGCGGGAGAGCACACGAATCTTCACGGGGAATCCCGAGAAGCGCTCGCTGAACGTCTCGTAGTGCTGTTGCGCGAGCAGGGTCGTGGGTACGAGCACCGCGACCTGCTTGCCGTCCTGCACCGCCTTGAACGCGGCACGTACGGCGACCTCGGTTTTGCCGAAGCCCACGTCGCCGGAGATGAGGCGGTCCATGGGAATTTCTTTCTCCATGTCCTCCTTTACCTCGTGGATGGCGGTGAGCTGGTCGGGGGTCTCGTTGTAGGGGAAGGACTCTTCCAGCTCTCGCTGCCAGGGGGTGTCTGCGGCGAAGGCGTGACCGCGCGAGGCCTGGCGTGCCGAGTAGAGTTTCACCAGGTCGGCGGCGATTTCCTTGACGGCCTTACGGGCGCGGGACTTGGTCTTCGCCCAGTCGCTGCCGCCCATCTTGGACAGACTCGGGTTCTCGCCACCCACGTAATTGGAGATGAGGTCCAGCTGATCCGAGGGCACAAAGAGACGGTCGGGCGCGCCGCCGCGCTTGGCGGGGGCGTACTCGATGACCAGGTATTCCTTCATGGGTTGCACGCCGTTGACCGGGGATGCACCCGCCACCGGGCGGGAGGTCATCTCAACGAAGCGACCGATGCCGTGGCGTTCGTGCACCACGTAGTCGCCGGGGTTCAGCGCGAGCGGGTCAACCGCGTTGCGGCGGCGGCGTGTCTTGAATTTCTGTCCGGCGGCGCCTCGGGGTGCGTAGGTGCCGCGGCGGCCGAGTAGTTCGGCTTCGGTGAAGACGGCGAGCTTCGCCTCCTCGATGAGGAAGCCTGCGGAGGCGGGCGCCTCGCAGACCTCCACGATGCCGTGTTCGAGGTCCCCGGCGGGGTCGGCTTCGAGGCTGGTTCGGCGGGCTGCGGGTACGGCGGGAGCCCCTTCGCCGGAGTGGAAGAGGTCGATGAGGCGATCGGTGGAGCCACGGCCGTTGGTGAGTGCGAGGACGGTCCACTGTTGCTGGATGAGGTCGCCGACCTGGCTGAGCATGCGTTCGACGGAGCCGTTGAATGCGGTTGCGGGGGTGGCGTTGACGGTGTAGGTGTCGATGCCATCTTCGATGGCGTCGGCAATGCTCTGGTTTTCGAGTGCGCCTGCGGCGGCGTCTTCGAGCAGGTCTGCGTCGGTGACGAGTTCGGTGATTTCCCACCAGCTGAGCTTGGCTTCGAGCGCCTGTGCTGTGGTTTGGTCAATGGTGCGGAATCCGCTGTCGCTCATGCGGAGCTGACCGAGGTCGATGGGTGCTACTGCGTCGGCTTCTGCGGAGGTGTCCCAGGCGGCGGCGAGGAATTCTTCGTTGGTGGCGACGAGGTCTTCGGCGCGGGCGCGCACACGCTCGGGTTCGACGTTAATGATCATGGATCCTGCCGGCAACAGCTCGGTGAGGGTGTTCATGGATTCGATGAGTAGCGGGGTGAGTGATTCCATGCCTTCGACGTAGATTCCGCCGGCAATCTTCTCAAGCATGGCTGCGGCTGCCGGGTAGTCGGCTTTCAGTCGTGCGGCGCGGCTCATGACCTCGGGGGTGATGAGCAGTTCGCGGCAGGGCAGCAGGGTGAGTTCGGTGAGCTCTTCTCCCCCGCTGAGGGTGCGCTGGTCGGCGACGGAGAAGTGGCGCATTTCGTCGAGTTCGTCGCCAAAGAATTCGAGGCGTACGGGGGTAGTTGCAGTAGGCGGGAAGACGTCGATGATGCCGCCGCGTACGGCGTATTCGCCGCGCTTGGCAACCAGGTCTACGCGGGAGTATGCGGCGTCGTTAAGGCCGCGCACCACATCCTTGAAGGGGTATTCTTCGCCGCAAACCAGGTGCACGGGTTCGAGCTTTTCGATGCCGGTGACGATGGGCTGGATGACGGCGCGTACGGGTGCGATGACAACCTGGGGGCGGCTGCTGGGCTCCCCGGTCATGGCGCGTAGTACCTGCAGGCGGCGGCCTACGGTGTCGGAGCGCGGTGAGAGGCGTTCGTGGGGCAGGGTTTCCCAGGCGGGGAAGAGCGCGATGTCTGCGGCGGGCAGGTAGGAGCGCAGGGCTGCAGCGAGGTCTTCTGCTTGGCGGTCGGTGGGGGTGATAATGAGGCTGAGAACTTCGGGGGTGGTTGCGCGTACGGCGGCGGAGATCTCGGCAATGAGTGCGGCGTGTGTTCCTGCGACGGCGCCGATGAGGGTGTGTGCGCTACGTTCTGTGGGGTGCACGGAGGCGGCGGTGCGGATCGCGGCCCAGCTGCTGAGTTGGTTGAGGGTTTTCAGGAGGGGGTGCAGGGGTGCCTCGAGGGGCTGTGCGGTAGCTTTTCGGGTGGTGCTCACGGGTTCTCCTGAGTCTGGGGTCTTCGCTTGCGGCGGTTGAGCTGGTGGAGGGTTGCTATGGATGGTCGGTATTGGGCGGTGCCGGTTGGGGCGTCCGAGTGAATTTGCCTTTATTTCATGGTGCTTTTTGTGCGTTTTGGGGTGTTTTTTGCGGCTTTTCCATTGTAGGACTTGTCTGCTTTTTCTGGCATTTTTCTCTTGTATTCCTCTGTGATGAAATATATTCCTTTTTGCACTCGATTGTCGCTTTCGTGGGTGATATTTGAGTATGGTTTTCTTCCGTGTCTGTTCCTGCACCACAACGCCGATTTTATAGGGCGCAAATCACACCCCCACCCGCATCTTTGCACTTTGTGCACCATTATTTTCACAGCTTAATCCTGTACCCTAATCATTAACACTTAGAGAAAAACCAGACAGTATATCCCCTTCCGGATTCTGTTTACCTCTTCCAACCAACCTCAGGTTTTCAGTATTTACTGCGGTTTTTCTAGTGCGCTAAATTCACCGTATCTTTCGATGTTTCTTCCGGAACGTCGCATCAGAAAGACGCATATGACAACCACATACACGAACAAACCCGCTGAAAAGCGCCATGCCCATTCATGGTCTGCTAAAAAGTGGGCCGCTTTCGCACTCGCTTTTGGTACCGCTTTCACTGCGGCACCTCTTACTCCTACTACTCCCGCCTCGGCTGCGACCGGAACCCATGACGGTTCCAGTAGCGATAAGGCGGCTGCTTCCTGTTACGAGGTCAAGCAGGTTAATCCTTCCGCCTCCTCTGGCACTTACTGGCTGTACACCCCGCAGATGAGCGGCCCGGCGCAGTTCTACTGCGATCAAGAAACTGATGGCGGCGGCTGGGTCATGATTGGTCGCGGTCGTGAGGGTTGGACCGAGTCTTACAACGGCACCGGCGACCCGAATCAACTGCACCAGAACCCCACGGGCCCTTCCGCTTTTACTCCCGTCCAGCTTCCCGCAAACACTGTCGATGCCCTGCTGAACGGCATTAAGCCTCAGGACCTTCCCGATGGTATGCGCCTGCACCGTGCCCACAATGCAAGGGGCACCCAGTGGCAGAACGTTTATGTTCAGCGTCCTCAGACTGAGCAGTGGACCTGGGCAATGAGCTACGGTCAGCGTTGGGGCACCGTGAAGTTCACCGGTGCCGGCATTAACCGCACTGCGCGTATGGGCGGTTCCCCCTCGGAGATGGCTCCGGGTATTACCACCAGTTCTGTTCGTTTCTTCGCGAACCCGAACCAGGGCTACCAGATTGGTTTTGCGTACGGTTCGCTGGTGAACTTCGGTAATGAGAATTCGGATTCATACATTTACCACAAGCGTGGTTCCGCTGGTTACTCCATCCCCTTCACTCAGGTGTTCCTGCGTCCGAAGCTGACTCAGCGTGACTTGAACTTCTCGCAGATTGGTTCTGGCTCTGCCGCTAGCAACCGTCGTGCTCTGCCAAATAGCTACACGATGCCCGTTCGTTGGCGCACCAGTGAGCAGACTGGCACCGGCAAGAAGAACGAGATGAACACCTACGTTCAGGCTATTACTCAGGTGGGCGACACCGTCTTCACCGGTGGCGACTTCAAGTATGTGGAGTCGGCTGGTGGCGAGCGCGTGGACCAGTCGTACCTGGCTGGCTACAACGTGGATTCGGGCGAACTGGTTCGCTCGTTCCGCCCGACTTTCAACGGCCAGATTAAGGCTCTGGAGGCTCTGCCGAATAACCGCCTGGCGGTTGGTGGCGAGTTCACCGAGGTTAACGGCGAGAAGGTCAACCACTTCGTCATTCTGGACGCAACCACCGGCCAGATTGACCGCACGTGGGATCTTCAAGTTCAGCGTCGTAATGGCGATGCAGTTCAGGTGAAGACCCTGCTGGTTCAGGACGGTTACCTGTACATTGGCGGTAACTTCACCCATGTTAAGGGCAATACTTCTTCTGCTTACGCGTATGCACGCGGTGCGGCTCGTATTAAGCTCTCGAACGGTGCGGTGGATTGGAACTGGCGCCCGAACTTTAACGGTACGGTCAACGGTATTACAGCTGCGTCCGATAACTCGACTGTTCACGCTGCGGGTTACTTCACTGAGCTGAATAACCAGCGTGCGTTCCGACTGGCTGCTTTGAATGGCTCGGATGCTTCGAACATTAGGTGGGAGTGGGAGCCGTCGCTGAAGCTGAACATTACTGACCGTATTGTGTATGCGTTCCAATTCGATGTTCAGGATGCTGGCTCAACCGTGTGGACTGGCGGCGCTGACCACTTGATTGCTAACTACTCGAAGAACGGTTACGGCCGTATTTCTTCGTCCATCTCTAAGTACGGTGGCGACTGGCAGGATCTGCACCTGAGCGGTAACACCATTTACGGTGCGTGCCACTGCGGTGATGTCCTCTTCGAGGGCTCGACCGGCTACCACACGTATTGGAAGGAATCGAAGGCGGTTCACCGTATGCGCCTGGTCGCAGCGTTCGATAAGGATAGCGGCGAGGTTGTGGGCGAGTTCAGCCCGGTTCTGAAGGGCGCTAGCGGCTACGGCGTCTGGGAGTCCTTCGTGGATTCTCGCGGCAACCTGTGGGTTGGTGGCGACATTAACCGTTCGCTGGGTGCTAATGGTGAGCAGCGCACTGTCGGTTTCGCTCGCTTCGCAGCTCGCGACGTCACTCCCCCCTCGACTCCGTCGAACCTGTCGGTTCGTCGTGAGGGTTCGACCGATAAGCTGTCCTGGTCTGGTGTTCGCAAGGCGGGCACCCGTTACCAGGTGCTGCGTGATGACCGTGTGATTGCTACGGTCTCGGGCACCAGCTACGAGGTTGAGCATACTGATGGCGCTCGCTACTACGTACGCTCCATCGATGCATCTGAGAATTTCTCGGCTTCCACGGGAGCTGCTCAGGCTTAGGTCAGATTGTTGATCTAGTTTCTTTGAACCGCCGCCTGGTTCGGGCTCTGCAGGGTTTGCGGGGTCCGGGTCAGGCGGCGGTGCACCCGGGGTGTATGCCCTCTATAGTTTTGGTTCGGTCCGGTTTTCCCAGTTTGCTATCTCTTCGCCTCTGCGGCGGCTATGATGGGTTGGGATTCATTGCGTCGGATGGGTTGCTTCCGTCCTTTCCGATGATGGGCTGAATCTTGGTCTGTGGTGTTTCTTCGCTGTTGGTACGACAGAGGAAACTTCACAGATTTTTAGCGTTCCGCTTCGTACGGGTACGGTGCCATTGTTGGCTTCGTGCGTGAGGGGTGGGGCGTATTCATTCAATTTCCGATAACTACACTCACTGATTCCGGCTACAGACTCGCTGTTAGCGCAGTTCATAACGCTTCCCCCTTACCCCGATGCCTGGTCACTATGCTGTGCCTTGTGTGGGGTGGGTGTTGCTGTGTGAATTGCAGTTTTCTGCTGTGTGCCGGTTGAGGTCTCTAGGAGAGACAAATGAATTTTCTTCCGTTCACGCGTGGAGGGCGCGCGCAGGGTGCTGCTTCCTCCGCTTCTGAGGGCTCTCGCGTAGCTTCTCGCTCCGGGTCCCGTGCTTTGGGTGCGGCGGCGGCTTCTTTTGCGATGGTTGCGGCTTCTTTGGGTCCGATTGCTTCGGGCGCGCAGGCTGCTGATGCACGCTACTATGACGGTTCGTCGAGTGAGCGCGCGGCTGCGAGCTGCTGGGAGGTTAAGCAGAATAATCCGCGTGGCAAGAGCGGCGCGTACTGGCTGTACACCCCTGCAATGAGTGCCCCTGAGCAGTTCTATTGCGATCAGGAAACTGATGGTGGCGGCTGGGTTATGATTGGCCGCGGTCGTGAGAGCTGGACCGAGAACTACTACGGTCGTGGCAGTGCTGATCAGCTGTATAAGAACCCGACCGGCTTTGATGCGGTGCAGCTCTCCGGCGTGACCGTGAACGCGCTACTGAACGGTACCCGTCCGCAGGATTTGCCCGATGGCGTGCGTTTCCATCGCGCGATGAACGTTGAGGGCACTACCTGGCAGGATTTTAAGGCTCACCGTGATTCCAGTACCGAATGGACTTGGACTTTGCGTTCGAAGATGTTCTGGTCAAATATTTCGGTCAAAAACACCTGGCAGTACAGTAACCGTTATGACTACGCCAACCGTGGTCAGGTGGCTGGTAACATCTTCACCCATGATTCTGATGACTTCCGTTCCCTGAACTTCGAAGAGAAGGCATCGCAGGGCTACAAGTTGGGCTTCACCTACGGTCGCAACGCCAAGATTACATGGTGGACCGAGACCTACCTGATGAACCGTCCTTCGGCGTATATTTACCGCCCGGCGGATGATTCGACCACTCCCCTGGTATTTACTCAGATGTTCTTGCGCCCGAAGGTGACTCAGAACGATTTGGTGGCTAAGGGTCTGCATGATTATGGCCAGCAGGGCGCTGCGGCAAGTAACCGCCGCGCGCTACCCAATAGCTACTCCGAGAAGTGGAAGTGGCGTACCAGCACTGAGACCGGTACCGGCAAGAAGGGTGAGATGAACACCCAGGTTGAGGCTATCACCGAGGTCGGTGGCGCTGTCTTTACCGGTGGCGATTTCGCGTACGTTGAGTCGGCAAGCGGTGAGAAGGTTGAGCAGGCTTTCTTGGCTGGTTACGAGGTGGGTACCGGCGAGCTGCGCCGTTCCTTCCGCCCGAAGATTAACGGTCAGGTGAAGTCGGTTGAGGCTCTGCCGAACGGCCTGCTTGCTGTGGGTGGTTCTTTCGACCAGGTGAACGGCGAGTACTACAACGGTTTTGTAATTCTGGATCCGCAGACCGGTCAGGTTGCTAAGGACTGGGATATCCGCGTGGTTAGCCGCATTGCTTCCGTACCGGTACAGATTAAGACCCTGCACGTGCGTGATGGCTACCTGTACATTGGTGGTTCCTTCACTCACTTGAAGGGCCAGACCTCCCCCACCTACGCGTATGCGAGGAACCTGGCTCGCATTAAGTTGAGCAACGGTGAGGTGGACTGGAACTGGCGTCCGGTCTTTAATGGCACAGTTAACGGCGTGAGCGCTTCTGAGGGCAATGCCGATGTGTACGTCGCTGGTTACTTCACCCAGCTGAATAACCAGGAGGCGTTCCGTCTCGCTCATATGCAAGGCAGTAGCACGAACCCGGTGGCTTGGCACCACCGTCCTTCGTACACCCCCAAGAATGCCCAAACCTGGGATTTGAAAAACGAGCGCAGGATGTGGGGCTTCCAGTTCGATGTTCAGGATGCTGGCTCCTCCGTCTGGGTGGGTGGCACCGAGCATATGATTACCCGTTACGAGAAGTCGAGCATGCGTCGCACGGACAGTGCGATTACTCGTGAGGGTGGCGACTTCCAGGATCTGCACCTGAGCGGTAACACCATTTACGGTGCGTGCCACTGCGGCGATTTCCTCTTCCAGGGCGCAGACACTGTCTATTCGGAGTGGGAGAACGCGACCAATGCTCAGACCATTCGCCTGGTAGCGGCTTTCGATAAGGACAGCGGTAAGATGCTGCCGGAGTTCGCACCGATTATGAACGGCGCGTATGGATACGGTGTGTGGGAGTCCTTCGTGGATTCCACGGGCACTCTGTGGGTTGGTGGCGATATCCGTAAGTCGTTGGGCGCTAATGGCGTACAGCCGACTATTGGCTTCGCGCGTTATGCTCCTCGTGATGTGACCCCTCCGGCTCCCCCGAGCAACCTGAATGTTATGACGAATGGCTCGAAGGATCAGCTGACATGGTCGGGTATTTCCGAGCGCAGGGTGAAGTACCAGGTTCTGCGCGATGATCGTCCTATTGCGACGGTTACGGGTACGAGCTATTCGGTGGATCACCGCGATGGCGCCCGCTATTATGTGCGCGCGGTAGATACTGCAGATAACTATTCGGCAAGTACCGAGGCTGTCCAGGCAGCATAACCCCTCATCAGGGCAATATCCACTTTTATGACAAAGAATTTTAGTGATGTTCGTCCTATTGTCCCGGGCTGGTTTATGACCAGCCCGGGACTTTTTTGCACAATGTGAACCTATTTCATTCATTTACATGAAGGTTCTTTCATTCAGAGATATATATTTATCTTCCATTCGGGCAAAAATAGAGCATTATTTAGAGCTTATTCTCATCATTTATAAAAACGTTATTTTTGCGGGTCTAAGTGTTTTCCCAGCTTTGCGTGTTAGCCTTTAGGTGCTTTGCTACTGTGCGAGGTATTATCTTCCGGAATATAGTCATTCTCACTCCAACCACTAAAGAGGCTTCCTATGTCAGCATTCTTCGAGCAGTCCTCCCGGTCCCGGCTTCTGGGCACCCTGGGCACCGTTGCGGTATCCGCCCTGGTTCTGAGTGCTTGCGCTACTGAAAACCCGAGCTCCGATAGCTCTTCTTCCGCTTCGGCTTCCGCAACCGTTTCCGCTTCTTCTGCTCAGTCTTCGAGCGCTTCCCCTAAGGTTTCTGAGCAGGGCACCGCTTCTGCATCCGCTGAGGCTTCGGGCGAGGCATCTCCCAAGGCAAATGCTGAGGCTACTTCTTCTGACGGTCAGAAGCTTGAAGAGATTTACACTGGTTCTGAGGAAATGAAGAACGCTTCCTCCGTGCCCGTTGACGCTGAAGAAGTTAAGAAGACTACCGAACTGGTTAACTCTTTTGAGACCATTCTGACCAAGGTTAAGGCAGCTCCTTCCGCTGCTCCCTCTCCCGAGCGTACCGCTGACCCGAGTAGCGATGAAGAGGCCGAGCAGCAGAACGTTGAGCAGGCGCGTGCTGTTCTCGATGATGAGACGATTCGCTCCATCGAGGCGGTAGCTGTGGATTCCGCTGCCGCTGAGTTTGCCGTGCAGGCTTCCGAATACGCACTGGCTGGCTGGCACTACGAAGGTTCTTCCACTGTGGTGGGCACTCCCCGTATGACTGAAACTCAGTACAAGGGTCAGCCCGCGCGCATGCTGGAAGTATGCATGGATTCTTCCTCGGTGAAGATCTATGACGAGAATAATCAGCCCGTTAAGGATGACAATTCTCCTAAGCGTTCACTCAATATTTACACCCTCGTTCAGGTCGATGGTCAGTGGAAGATTGCGACCCATGATTTCCCGAACAATCCTGATTGTTAGGGTCTAATTAAAGATGCCGGTTTCCAGCTATGATTCGCTGGAACCCGCGCATTATCATCCATAGCGCATTAATGTTGATGCGCACTCGATAACATTTCTTGGCATTCATTTGGAGATATTATGAAAGCCCACCTTGGCATGACGGGCTCCGGCTTTTCACGTTCTGCTATAACTCGCTCAACTCTTTGCTTGAGCATTGCTACGGCTTTGGCTTTGCCCGTAGCTATCCCCGCTATTACGCCGAGTACCGCTGTTGAACAGACTGCGGAAAAAAGGGACTCTGCTTTCTACAATGGCACGACTTCCGAGCGTGCTGCCGCTAGCTGCTGGGAAGCCAAGCAGGCTAACCCCGAGGCAAAGAGTGGCGCCTACTGGCTGTACACCCCCGCGATGAGCCAGCCTACCCAGTTCTACTGCGATCAGGAAACTGATGGTGGCGGTTGGGTCAAGATTGGTGAAGGTCGTGACGGCTGGACCGAAAACTACGAGGGCCAGGGTGACGCCTCCCAGCTCTACAGTGGTGCCGCACCCGCGTCGTCCGGTTTGACTCTCGAGCAGGGTAAGGCGCTGAGCTCCCTGCCCGCTGCGAAGACCCCGATTCAGCTTTCGGGCACCACTATTTCTCAGTTGCTCAACGGCACCCGCCCTGATCAGCTGCCCGATGGTTACCGTTTCCGTCGCGCTCTGAACACCTCGGGCACCAAGTGGCAGGAGGCGACGGTGGATCGCCGCCAGACTTCTGAGTGGACTTGGGCTCTGCGTTCGAACGCTATCTGGGCCAACGCGACAGTCACCAACCCTGACGAGTTCTCTTCCTACAATGAAAATGGCCGCAGGGACTGGCCTAATGGCACGTGGCAGGACCATATGCTTGGCGGCCAGAACTACGGCTTCAGGACGATGCTCTTTGAGGAAATGGCTTCGCAGGATTACCGTATGGGCTTCCGTTACGGCGCCAACTCCCCCATTTCGCAGGATGGCTCTGAGCCGGCGATAACCGACGCGCAGAACTCCTATATCTACGGCAAGGATAGCAAGGGTGAAACCTCTTTCGGTTACACCCAGATGTTCCTGCGCCCGAAGCTGACCCAGAACGATTTGAACCTGGGCGCTATCCCGGATTCCGGTACTCAGGCGAGTGCTCGTCGTGCCCTGCCCAGTAGCCGTTCGGCAGATTGGCGCTGGCGAACCAGTACTAGGACTTTCACCGGTGAAACCAACGAGATGAACACCTACGTTGAGGCGATCACCGAGGTCGATCACGGCAACGGCACCTCCAGCGTGTTTATTGGTGGCGACTTCGAGTACCTTGAGTCGTCTTCCGGCGAGAAGGTTCACCAGTCTAATATTGCTGCCTTTGATCCGGAGACCGGCGAGTTGCGCCGCGACTTCAAGCTGACTGTTAATGGTCAGGTGAAGGCTGTTGAGGCTCTGCCGAATAACCGTCTGGCTATTGGCGGTAACTTCAAGCTTGTTAACGGTGAGGAGCATAAGAGCTTCGTCGTTGTTGATGCCACAACCGGTGAAGTTGCCCCGGAATGGGCCCAGGTTAAAGTCGAAGATCGCATTCGTACCGAGGTCATGACGGTGAAGACCATCCATCGTCAGGGTGACTACGTGTACATTGGTGGCACCTTTACCCACGTTTATGAAAGCGAAAACGCGGGTGCTGCGTATTCACGCAATATTGCCCGTTTTAAGCTGGGCGAACCATCTAACGGCGTGCCCGGTATTGTGAGTATAGACCGTAACTGGCGCCAGGTGTTCAACGGTACTGTCAACGGTATTAGTGCCTCCGCTGATAACTCTCACGTTTACGTAGCCGGTTACTTCACCTGGCTCAACGGCGGCCTTGCCTACCGCGTGGCTGATATTACTCAGCACCTGCAGAAGGGCAGCCCGTGGGCGTACCAGCATTCTGAGATTCCTGCCGGCGCTAATGTCTCTGACCTGCGCAACGAAACCAAGATCTGGGGTTTCCAGTTCGACGTTCAGGATGCCGGTTCTGGTGTCTGGGTGGGCGGTACTGAGCACCTCATCTCTCGCTACGATAAGGCCTCCCTGAGCCCCACCTACACCGCGATTACCCGCGACGGTGGAGACTTCCAGGATCTGCATCTGCACGGCAACACCATTTACGGCGCCTGCCACTGCGGCGACTTCCTCTACCAGGATTCGCGTAACAAGCAGGCCCCCGTGGGCGGTTCGAGCGTGATTCACTCGGTCAAGCTGGTTGCTGCGTTCGATAAGGACAGCGGTAAGATGCTGCCGGAGTTCTCCCCCGCTATTAAGGGTGACCACGGCTTCGGTATCTGGGAGTCTTTCGTTGATTCGAAGGGCACCCTGTGGGTTGGTGGCGATATCCACCGTTCGCTGGGTGTTCACGGCACTCAGGATACCGTTGGTTTTGCGCGCTTTGAGGCTCGCGATGTGACTCCTCCGGCTACCCCGCAGAACCTGCAGGTTGAGCTGAAGGACGATAAGGACGTTCTAACCTGGGATGTTGTGCAGGATACCGGTAGTGTCCGCTACCAGATTCTGCGTGACGACCGCGTCATTGCAAGCACTTCGGGTACGAAGTTCGAGATTGACCACACCGATAACGCACGTTACTTTGTGCGTGCTGTGGACACCTCGGATAACTACTCTGCGTCCACTCCGGTTCAGGTAGCTCCGGTTCGCCCGACTCCTACCCCCACGGAGACCGCGACCGAGACTCCTACCGCTGATCCGACTGCTACGGCCGACCCCACGGCAAGTGCTGATCCTACCGCGAGCGCTGACCCCAGTGCTTCAGCAAGCGCTACCCCGAGTGCAGAAGCAACTACCGAGGCACCGAAGGAAGAGGATCCGAAGCCTGAGGAGCCCAAGCCTGCCGATCCCAAGCCTGAGGAACCCAAGCCTGCCGACCCCAAGCCCGAGGACCCGAAGGAAGAAACTCCTAAGGACGAGGCCGCTAAGGACCAGATTGTTCTGCCCTACGCGTCCGAGTGGAAGTACATGGTCTCCAGCAAGGCTCCTAACCGTAAGTACGGTTGGAAGTACAACTTCCACTTCACCTTGGAAGATATCGCGCAGGAAGCATGGCAGACCGGCAAGACCCCGATTGGTGTCGGCACCGGTAACCTCAACACCTCGGTTAATGTTCCGCTTGTGCGTACCCGTCACAATATCTACGCATACACCACCATCCAGCTCACTCGTGAGCAGGCGAGCCGCGACCTGGTACTGACCACCTACGCGGATGACGCTATTGCGGTGGGTATCAACGGTGAAGAGGTTGGTCGTTCCAACTTCGACACTCGCGGAAAGCTGTGGAATAGCGCGATTGCATCAAGCTCGATTGACACCGCTGAGGCTCAGAAGACTCCGGTGACTTTCACCGTTCCTTCTTCCAAGCTGAAGGCTGGCGAGAACCTCATCGCGATTGAGGTTCATGCGGGCATTAGTCGACGTAACGTTCGCCCGAACGTGAGCTTCGATCTGCAGGCTACTTCCAAGGCACCGGTTGCTGAGCAGCCCGCCGAAGAGAAGGAAGCTGACAAGGAGGCGGAGGCTCCCGTTGCAAACGAGGCTGAGCAGCCCGTGGTTGATAACGCGAACAATGCGACAGCCGACCGGGGCGAGCAACGTGCCGTCAATAACGGAGTCGGAACCCGCGTTCCGATGCAGTCCCGAAGGAACTAATACCTTCTAGACAATCTCAGCTAAATGGGGTTTGATTTTCTGAATGATTCAGAAAATCAAACCCCATTTGCGTGTGCTACCCACTTTTCTGTGTTTTTGCATCATTTATTCTTGTTATTTGTGTTTCTGTTATCTGCCTCTCTGTACAATATTCAGAAATATTTTCTAAAGCTAGAATTCACAGGATGAAAGGGTCTACACTCCCGGTTAGCGAGGCCCTCACTCCGTTTGAAGGAACCCTCAAATCTGCACCAAAGCGCATTGTCAGCGGCTTTTTACGACACAATTGTTGGCCCTGGCCACACGCACCCTGCCGTACTTTATCTCGTTGTAAAATATCTATATAGTGGTGTATGTGAAAAAAGGGACCAACCACCTCTTTTTTCGCGTGCGGGACTTCCGGACTTTCTCGCAGCCACCCCGAAAGGGAGTAATTCACTCTCCTTCACTCCTCTCACCGAATAAAAAGGAATGTGCATGTCCACCTCTGAGGCACCTCACACCCCAAACTCCGCGCCCGCATCGGGATTTTCTGCGAAGTTTTCTCACACCCTGCGCTCTCTTGAAGCAGCGCAGAAGCCCGGCATCGGCGTTCCCGCCTACACCCGCTGGGTCAACCGCCGAGTAGCACGCTACTTCGCTGCGGCTGCTGTCGCTCTGGGCATCACTCCCAACGGCGTCACCGCTATTTCCGCCGCATGTTCCGCAGCAGGCCTCGTCGTTCTGATTACCTGCCCGCCCAGCGTTGGTGTAGGTATCTGCGTTGCACTACTCTTCGCCCTCGGTTACGGCCTGGACTCTGCTGACGGCCAGGTTGCTCGCGTGACCGGTGCGTCCTCCCCCGCCGGTGAGTGGCTCGACCACGTGGTCGACTCCATCCGTGTGCCCTCCGTGCACATGGCAACCCTGCTCTCCTTCCTGCTGTACCCGGCACACTACTCCTTCACCGGATCTAGCGCTTTCAACGGCTGGATCATTGCGATGCCCATGATTTTCACCGCTCTGACCGCCGGTCACTTCATGAGCCAGATTCTGGCTGAGCAGCTGCGCAACAACCGCAAGACCGCGGCACCGCCCACCGGTGGCCCCCTGCGCTCCTTCATCAACCTGCACATGGACGCTGGCACCCTCTGCTGGATTTACATTTTTGTTGGCTTCGGCCCCGTATTCATTATCGTCTACGCGCTGCTTCTGCTGGCTAATGCCGCAACCATCCTGCTGTCCATGCGTCGCAAGTACGTTAGCCTCGCGACCCCCGCTGAGTAAGGAGAATCCCAATGATGCACTTCACCTCTCGCAACCCTGCTGTTTCCGCCGTTATCGCGACCAACGGCAAGCGCCCCGAACTGCTACGCGTGGCTGTCCGCTCCATCCTTGAGCAGAGCTACCGCGGTTTCGTTGAAGTTGTTGTCGTCTTTGACCGTGTTGAGCCCGACCGTCTCGAGGACATTGAGGTCGGCAAAAACCGTGCCCTGAAGATTGTCTCCAACACCCGTTCCGGCGGTCTGGCTGGCGGCCGCAACAGCGGCATTATCGCCTCCAGCGGTGAGATGATTGGCTTCTGCGATGACGACGACTACTGGATGCCTTCCAAGCTCACCCAGCAAGTCGCTCTCTGGCGCGAAAACCCCGAAGCAGCCGCTATCTCTTCGGGCATTACCGTCCGCTCCGGTGGTCAGGACATCGTGCGCCTGGCGCCCGAGCGCGCAACCTTCGCAGACTTCCTGCGTTCGCGCATTACCGAAATTCACCCCTCCGCCATGCTGTACTCCCGCGAGGATCTGCTCGGCGTTGACGGCAAGCCCGCCCGCATCGGCCTGGTCGATGAGGAGCTGCCCGCCGCCTACGGTGAAGACTACGACCTGTTGCTGCGCGCAACCCGCCACGGCGATGTACTGAGCGTACCCGAGCCGCTGATTCTGGTGCTCTGGGACCGCCCCTCCTTCTTCTCCGGCAAGTGGCAGTCCATGGTTGACGGCCTCAGCTACATTCTGCGTAAGTTCCCCGAATTTGAGCAGGATCCCAAGGGCCTGGCACGTATTGCCGGTCAGATTGCGTACGCTCAGGCATCGCTGGGTAACAACAAGGAGGCGCGTGCCTACGCTCGCGCGGCCCTGCGCCGCGACCCCAAGCAGCTTCGTGCTTGGGCGGCGTATGTTGTATCCACCGGCGTTATTAAGCCCGCTACTCTTCTTGATCTCGTCCAGAAGACCGGTCGAGGTCTCTAACCAGGTATCGCACAGACATGGTTTCCTCTTCCGTTCTTTCCCCTCCGGGCACTTCGCCTGTGGCGCTGAAGGATTCCGCCGGGTCGGCTAGTACGCCCCCGAGCGGTATTCTGCGCGCCCGCGCGCGCATCCGCCCGGTATCTACGGCGCAGAAGAAGCTCCCCGCCTGGCCTCTGCTGGCGTTGCTGTACGGCTTCCCGGCGCTGTGGGCTCTGGGTGTGCTTCAGATTGCACCGCTGGTACTGGCAGCGATCATGCTTTTTTACCTCATTATTCGAGGTAATGTGCGTGTTCCCGGTTCCCTGTGGGTGTGGGGCGCATTCTGCGTGTGGGTTGTTGTTGCGGCACTTGCTCTGACCCGTTCCACCGACATTATTGGTTGGGGTCTGCGCTTTGTGAATATTCTCAGTGCCGGCATTTACGCCCTGTACTACTACAACGCGCGCTCCTCTATTAGCGTCAATAGGCTGCTGGGCGGTCTGGCGACTCTGTGGGTGACCCTCATTGTTCTGGGTTACGGCGGCGTTCTCTTCCCCGAGTTCCGTCTGCGTACCCCGATGAGCTTCATCATGCCTTCGGGTTTTATGCAGAACCCGCTGGTGCGCGACTATATGCTCCCTCCCCTTGCTGAGGTTCAGCGTCCTTGGGGTGCTCCCGAGGCGTATATTCGCCCCTCCGCACCGTTCCCCTACGCGAATAGTTGGGGTTTGGCATACACTCTGCTCACCCCGGTGATGCTGGCGTGCCTGCTGCGTCTGCGTTCCATCTGGCTGCGCGTTGCGTTGCTGATTGGCATGGCGCTTTCTACCGTGCCGGCAATTGCGACCAGTAACCGCGGTATGTTCATTGGTCTGGGCATTAGCGCAGCGTACGTACTGCTGCGTCAGTTCCTGGCGGCTAATTGGCGTGCTGTGGGTATGGGTGTTGCGGCAATTGCGGCTGTGGTTGTGGCGCTCTTTGCGTCCGGCACCGTGGATAATATCCTGGGTCGTCAGGACTACTCGGACTCTACCGGTGGCCGTGCGGCACTCTACCGCGCTACTTGGAAGGCGACTCTGGAGTCCCCGATTATCGGTTACGGCACTCCGCGTATGGAACCGAGCATTGGCGTGTCGATGGGTACCCAGGGTTACCTGTGGACTCTGATGTTCTGCTTCGGTTTTGTGGGTCTGGCACTATTCGCGCTCTTCATGGTGTGCACTGTGTCAAGCGGTGCACGAGTGAAGACCGCTTCCGGGTACTGGTTGCATAGTGTGCCGGTCGCGTGCTGCGTTGTCTTTATTTTCTATAGCTTCGATATTGCTCAGCTGACCATTCTGATGCTCGCGTCGATGGCGTGTATCCGTTCTATTGGGGATGGTGAGGGGCTATGACGAATAATCAGTCCCCTCGTGGTTTAGAGACCTCTGCGGTTTCATCTTTCGATGATGCGTATTCGATGGGCGGTCACCCTAGCCGTCGTGCGCGTCTGCGTGAGAGCGGCGAGTATGTGGATCCGGTAGTGGAACAGTCTGATTCTCAGGCAGAGTCTTCTGCTGATGAGTTTGCTCCGACGGTGGATGACATCCGTTCGGGTCGTTTTCCGGCGACCACGGCGCTGTCGATTGTGCCTCCGGCTCAGGGCTTTGTATTCGAGGAGTCGCTCCCCGATTCTTTGGAAGCGAGTTCTTCGGGTACTTCGGATGCAGGTTCTTCAGCGGCGAGCGCTACCGCTGTGGCGGGTGCTCATCTGTCCGGGTCCCGGCGGGTTGCCTCGGCGACCGCTGAGTCTGCCGATTCGAAAGTGCAAGCCGATAGCGCCTCCACTAAGAATGCACCGGTTACGAAGGCTCCCGCTAAGGGTAAGCAGCCCAGCCTCGCGAAGAGCGGTTCTCTTGCTTCTCTGTGTGTGATGTACGGTGCGGGTATTGCGTTCGTGACCACGATGGTGGTGTCGAATGGTATTGGTGCTGAGGGTTCGGGCGAGTTTTTCCGTCTGATGGCGCTATTCGCGATTGCGATTTCGCTGGTGACCTTCGGCGCGGATACGGGTCTGGTTCGTACGATGAGCGCTCAGCGTGCGCTGGGTCGTTACGGGGTGCTTCCGCAGCTAATCCGTTACGGTCTGATTCCTTCGCTGGTGACTTCGGTGCTTCTGGTGGCGGGTGTTTACATCTACACCGAGATTGTGCCGATGGCTCCTGAGTATCAGGCGGCGATGCGCGTCAGTTCTGCTTTCGTGCTGGTGGCGGCGCTGATGACGGTGTTTTTCGGCGCGCTGCGTGGTCTGCACCGCGTGGTGACCTTTACGGTTCTGCAGAATGTTCTGCTTCCTACTCTGCGTTTTGCGGCTGTGGGTTTGGTGGTTCTGTTCTCGGGCCAGCTCATGGATCTTGTGTACGCCTGGACTGTTCCGGTGGCGATTACTGCGGTGGTTGCCCTGTGGCTTTTGGAGCGGGCGTTCCCGAACGAGGAGCATGTGGAGGTTCTTCCTTCCGAGGAGGCTCCGACTGAGACGTTCCGTTCGTTCTGGGGTTTCAGTTCTGCGCGCGGTGTTGCAACCGTTGTGGAAACCATCCTGGAGTGGATTGACGTGCTGGTAGTGACGGCGTTCTTGGGTGCCGCTGCCGGTGGTATCTATGGTGCCGTGAACCGTTGTGTTCGTGTGGGCACCATGATTGAGCACACCGGTCGTGTGGTGACCGGCCCGTCGATTAGTGCGGCGTTGGCGACCCGTCAGCTCGATCGTGCTCGAGAGATTTTCTTGTCGACCACTCGCGTGTTAACTGCTCTGTCGTGGCCGTTCTACCTCTCCCTGGCGTTCTTTGGTCCGGTTCTTCTGGGCTTCTTCGGTAAGGGCTTTGAGTCTGGCGCCGGTATTCTCTGGGTGATTTGCCCGGCGGCGATGCTGTCGATGAGTGCCGGTGGTGTGCAGTCTGTTCTGCTGATGAGCGGTAAGAGTCGCTGGCAGCTGTTGAACAAGCTCTCCTCGCTGGTGGTGGCTGTGACTTTGAACTTCACCTTGGTTCCGGTCTGGGGCCTGTACGGTGCGGTGACGGCGTGGGCTTCTGCTCTGCTGATTGACACCTTCCTGGCGAGCTACCAGGTGTTCCGTTTAGTGGGTATTCGTGCTTCGGTCCGTGAGATGGCTCCTTCGCTCTTCTTGGGCGCGGCTGTTCCGACAGCGTGTGCTCTGGTGTCTTTGACCTTCTTGGGTCAGAGCGTTCTGGGCGTCATCGTGTACGTGGTGCTACTGGTGCCGGTGTACGGTGCGGTGCTGTACCGCTTCCGTAAGGCTCTCGGTATTGAGCGTTTCCTTTCCGCCCGCCGTGCGAAGTCTTAAAGCTTTCAGCTTCTTCTACGTTTTTCTCCGATATTTAGTGTCCGTTTCTCTTCCTCTAGGATGTCCTCATGGATAACACCTCTCATTCCTCCTCGGTTACCCTTGGCAGCCAGGTACGTCGCATTTTCCGACACCCTCTGCTGATTCTGCTGTCAGTCGTGGTTTTCGCTGTGGCGGGTGCTGCCTACGGCTACATGACCAATAGCAAGTACACTTCTAAGGCATCGCTGGTTGTTTACCCGCTGGTGGTTGATCCCGCCGGTACCGGTAGCGCTAACTCCGCGAAGGTGGATATTGCGACCGAGTCTCGCGTTGCGTCCTCTCGTGAGGTTGCGCAGAACGCCGCGAAGTCTCTGATTGCTAACGGCGACACCCTCTCTGAGGCTCAGCTGACCAGCCGCCTGATGAGCTCCGTCAAGGTGACTGGCACCTCCCAGACTGCTGTGCTGGATATTGAGGTAACCCGTCCCAACGGCACGGATGCTGCACGTTACGCTAACGCTATGGCAAACGCGTACCTGCAGGTTCGTTCCGAGTCTCTGAAGAGCAGCGTTGATTCCGCTCTGCACCAGATTGATGAGCAGATTTCTGCTCTCGAGGGTGACCAAGGCCGTGCGGGTCTGCTTTCTCAGCTGCAGGAGCGTCGCGCGCAGATTCAGCTGACTTCCACCACCGGTGGCCGTGTGATGAGCGAGGCTCAGGTTCCTTCTTCTTCCTCGGCTCTTGGCCCGGTGAAGATGGCTATTGTTGGTGCTGTTGCCGGTCTGCTGATTGGTGCTGTGCTGGCTTACGGTCGTGACCGCACCATGCGTCACGTTGGTTACGCTGACCGTCTGGAAGATGCTGGCATCCCCGTTCACGAGCTGGGTTCCACCTCTGAGGCAAATGACGCGTTCATGCTGCTGCGCACCATGGGTGCTCCCGATGGCGATGTGAAGAGTGCTGGTGCTTCCGGCATTGTCATTCTGCCCGGTACTGACCGCGGCGTTGAGCACCTGTACCAGATGCTGCAGCGCGTTCTGCCCACCGAGTACGCACGTTTCACCGATTACGCTTCGGTCCGTGACGCTCTGACCCGCCACACTCCCGAGTCGCTGGTTGAGAAGAGCGAGACTCCTCTGGTGATTAGCCTGAGCACCGCTACTCCCCTGTCGACCCAGCTGCGTTTCGTTCAGGCTGGCGGCGTGGCTCTGGTTCCGGTGACTGCGGCTACTTCTCTACAGCAGGTTCGTGAGCTTTTCGCTCAGCTGGATCAGCTTGAGGGCGTGAACGCTCTGGCTGTGTTCCTGGATCGCGAGTAATCAGACCGCGAGTACTCGGGGTTCTGTTGATGGATGCCTCGCCTCTGTGCGGGTTCGTCCTTCGTCCTTGAGCTTGGGGTGCGGTAACGCCTGTTGAGGCGGCTCTGCTGATGCAGGCGTTGCCGGCCCACCAGCTCACCCTTATCTTCTCTTCTTATTTTTCTCTTGTATTGGGGCTTTAGGAGAACACTATGACTGAGGCAACTTCCTCTCAGGCACCGAAGAAGCTTCTGCTGGTTTCTAGCAGTGGCGGACACTTGAAGCATCTGACGGCTACTTCTGCTGCGTGGCAGGATTATGACCGCGTGTGGGTTAGCTTTAAGCAGCCCGATGTTGAATCTTCTCTGGCTGATGAGAAGACCTATTGGGCTTATTACCCGACCACCCGAAATATTAAGAACGCTATTCGTAATCTGTTCTTGGCATTTCGTATTTTTCCGAAGGAACGTCCGGATGCGGTTGTTTCTGCGGGTGCAGGTGTTGCTGTTCCTTTCTTTGTTGCAGCTAAACTTTTTGGCGTAAAGACTCTTTATATTGAGTGTTTTGACCGCCCGACTCTGCCGACGATGACCGGCAAGATGTTGTACACCTTTGCTGATCGAATTATTGTTCAGAGCGAGGAACAGCAGAAGAATTTCCCTGATTCTCGTGTGATTCATCCCATTTTCTAAGAGTGATGAATTTATCCTGGAAATAGCGTCCTCGCGTGTGCTGAGGGCGTTATTTTCAGGGTATAGTATTTATTAAACATACAGATACGCATAAGTCGTGCGCTCCACTGTGGACTCACCATCCAAGCGAACTAACCACTCGCCAGAGAAGCGTATGCGGAGATTACTCACCATTTTCTCCGGCACGACGCCGCCACGTATACCAATGATGCCCTCCGGATTTTTTGCGTCAGGTATACGGGGTTACTACCGATAAATACATAGAGAGGAATAGGCTATGTCTATTCAGAACTTCCCCCGCGTCAGCGTTGATACTTCCAAGTTCGACCTGCCCGTATTTACTCCTGCCGTCGCGCCCGTTCGTATTCCTACCAAGACTTACGATTTGGTGGTGTCCCTCGGCACCGACGTTCACACTTTTGATCGTCTTCTGCGTTGGGTTGAGGCTTATCTTGAAGCTCACCCCAAGGTCACCTGCCTCGTGCAGCATGGTCACACTGCGCCCATTAAGCACGCAGACAACCTCAAGCTTCTTCCCGCCTCCGAACTGCTGGATTACTACGCAACCGCGCGCGTAGTGCTGGTTCAGGGCGGCCCCGGCTCCATCCAGGATGCACGCCGCACCGGCGCTCTGCCCCTGGCTGTTCCGCGCCGCGCAGAGTTCGACGAGGTCGTTGACAACCACCAGGTCCCCTTCACCACTCTGATGGAGAAGCGCGGCCACGCTGTTGTTGTTGAGAGCCGCGAAGACCTCTTCGCTAAGCTGGATCTTGCTCTAGCGAACCCCTCCCTGTTCCGCACCGCTGAGCCGTACGTCTCCACCCCGGAGATTTCTGCCGCGCAGCTGAGCGAGGAACTGCAGGATCTGCTCGCTGGCAAGACCCACCGTAAGGATTCCTTCTGGGGTCGCCTGAAGCAGGCTGCTCGCGCACACCGTGCGGGTAAGGCTGAGATGGCTCGCATCGATGCGATGGCTCCCAGCATCTAAAAGCTTTAGCTTTCTAAACCCCGCATCCTTAGTGATGCGATGTGGGAACCACCCGTAGGTGTTTCCCTCATTTTTAGACCGGCATGCGAATCCTCCAACCACCCTGTGAGAGGTTGTGGATGTTTTCCCTTGTTCACGGCATATTCTCAGGTGGATTCGCGTCTTTACATTGGTTGCGAAACCCCGCGCCCCGTATCCTTAGTAAGGGATAATGCGCGGGGTTTTCGCGCACTACGAAAGGAACAATTATGGCAGTTCAGGAATCGACCGTTATCAACGCAAGCGTTGAGCAGGTTATCGAGGCGTTCTCCAGCGAGGACTTCGCACGCTTCGTCTGCTCCGAGGTTGGCGTTGAGCTCGGCAGCTTCTCCGTTTCCGGTGACACCTCCGCAGAGTTCACCGCAACCACGGAGCGCACCGTGCCCGCTGAGCGCGTGCCGGACATCGCTCGTAAGTTCGTCGGCAACGGCGTTGCTATGACCCAGGTGGACACCGTAAGCGCACCGGCTGCTGACGGCTCCCGCACCGTTTCTACCGAGGTTAAGGTCAACGGCATTCCCGTGTCCGCTCAGGCTACCCAGCACCTGATTCCCGAGGGCGAGCAGACCCGCCTGGACGTCAACGGCGAGGTTTCCTGCTCCATCCCGCTGGTGGGCAAGAAGATTGCTGCCGCTGCTGAGCCGCAGGTTGGCCGTGTGCTGAAGGTTCTGGGCACCTCCGCTGAGAAGTGGCTGGCACAGCGCTAAAGCCTATATACGCTCACCTTTGAGGTGTAGCTGATATACGGCTAGATACGCCAAGATACAGAGGATCCCCGTCGTAAGTACTTACGGTGGGGATCCTTTTGTGTCTTTATGAGCCTCTACGAGCTCTAGCGCGCCTATGAGGGCGTAGGAGCGTTAGGAGGCGATGATCGCCTCGGAGTATTCGCGTTCGCCGAGTAGCTCAGCGAAACGGCGCATCTCTACGCGCAGGTCGTGCTCTGCTTCGAGCAGGTCAACGACCTTGCGCAGCTTGGTGCTGGAGGTGTGCTCGGTGTAGGGGAAGTAGTGTACTTCCACGCCGACCTCTGCGAAGCGTGCTTCGAGGGCGTTACCCTTTTCGGTGCCCTTCCAGTCGTCGCCCTTGAAGAAGACGTTGAAGGGCTTCTGCTTCCAGGTTTCGAGCTTGTCAGGGGTGGTTTCGACGTGCACTTCGTCCACGTAGTCGATGTGGCTGACGATGGCGGCACGCTCTTCGATGGGGATGACGGGGCGGCGGCCCTTGGTCACTTCCAGAACGTCATCGTGCACGACGCCTGCAATGAGGTAGTCGCAGTTTTCCTTAGCCTTGCGGAGAATCTCGAGGTGGCCGTAGTGGAAAAGGTCGTAGGCGCCTGCGGCGTAGCCAATAATCATGGGGCTTCCTTGTGGTTGGTAGCGGCGATGGGTATTCCGGTGTGGTTGAGGTACCGGAGGGATGAGAAACATATCCGCGGTCTGGGGTGAGCGTCTATAAATGAGTGAAGAATGTGCAATATTGAGAAAATATTTTCTACTATTGTCCTATTTCTTCTCTCTGTCGCCTCAGAGTGTGCGGGTCCGAAAAGAGTTTCTCGAGGGTGCTGGTTGGGCGCCCTTCGTCCTTTTATTTTACCAGTCACCTTTTTGGAGGAAAAAGGGAAAGATATAAATATGAGGCGGATACAGTGTAGTATCCGCCTCATATTTTCTATACGTCGCTTAAAATCAAAGAAAGCTTATATAGATAAACAATTATCTATGAGGTTTTAGCGAAGAGTTTTAGCCAGTATTTTCTGCAGGATTTGACCGCATATGCTTACGCTATCGTGCAATATTTTAGGTTCAGTAGCCATTCGGTATTTTCGGTTGGCGTTCAAATACTAGCTACTCCCCCGCCAGTTCAGCTCACCTTCTCAGCAAAGAATTAGTTCTTCGCAGCTGCTTCCTTAGTGGCTTCCTCAACAGCAACCCACGAGAGCATTGCGCACTTCACGCGCGCCATGAACTTCGAAACGCCGGAGAATGCGGCCATATCGCCGTACTCCTCTTCATCCAGGGTCACCTTGCCGCGCGAGCGCAGCATCTCACGGAACGCATCCACGTGGCTCTGCAGCTCGGAGATAGTCATACCGGGAGCCATTTCAGAGAGCACAGAAGCGGCAGCCATGGAGATGGAGCAACCGTCGCCTTCCCAAGAGATAGACTCGATGGTCTTCTCGCCGTCCTTCAGCTCGTCAGAGAGCACCACGCGCAGGTTGATTTCGTCACCGCAGGTGGGGTTGTACTGGTGGTTATCGGCGCTTGCGTGGCCGGCGGGTACCTCAACGAGGTGCTCGCCACTGCGCTGCTTGGAATGCTCCAGAATGATTTCCTGGTACAGAGATTCAAGAGACACGGTGTTCTTCTTCCGTCAGTTGGTATGTCTGAAAAATTTGGGGTCGCGCCCTTTTATGGCGCGCTTGCTATTAGAAGCCGAAGTAGGGTCGCACCTCAGAGAGAGCCTTCAGGAAAGCGTCCACGTCTTCGGTGGTGTTGTAGATGTATGTGGAGGCGCGGGTCGAGGCGGTCACGCCGGCGCAGCGGTGCAGCGGCTGGGCGCAGTGGTGACCCACGCGCACGGCGATGCCCTGGGTGTCGAGCAGCTGGCCCACGTCGTGCGGGTGCACGCCGTCGATAGCGAGGGCTACCAGGCCGGCACGCTTGGAGGGGTCGGCGGGGCCGAGCAGGCGCACGCCTTCAATCTTCTGAACGCCCTCAACCAGGCGAGCGCCCAGTTCGTGTTCCCATGCCTCAACGTTCTCCATACCCAGGTGCTGCAGGTAGCGCACAGCGGCGGCGAAAGCTACAGCCTGGGAGACGCGCTGGGTACCCGCCTCAAACTTAATGGGGGCGGGCATGTACTCGGCATCCTGCAGACCCACGCGGGTAATCATGGAGCCACCGGCCAGGAAGGGCGGCAGAGCCTCGAGCAGTTCGGCGCGGCCGTAGAGGGCGCCAATGCCGGTGGGCGCCAGCATCTTGTGGCCGGAAAACGCCGCGAAGTCGACGTCCAGGGCGTGGAAATCTACGGGCATGTGCGGTACGGACTGGCAGGCATCCAGCACAACGAGCGCGCCGTGCTTGCGAGCCAAGGCAACCATGCGGGGCACGTCGGTAATTGCGCCGGTCACGTTCGAGACGTGGGTGAACGCCACGATGCGGGTCTTCTCGTTGATAATACCCTCGGCAGCCTCGTAGTCGAGCTGACCGTCCTCGGTGGAGGGAATGTGGCGCAGGGTCGCGCCGGTTCGCTGGGCAAGAATCTGCCAGGGGATGAGGTTCGCGTGGTGCTCAATCTCGGTGGTGACGATTTCATCGCCGGGGCCCAGCGCGAAACGCTCAGCGGCGGGACCGCCGATACCCTGGGAGGCGTTACCAATGGAGTAGGCAACCAGGTTCAGCGCCTCGGTTGCGTTGGAGGTCCACACGATCTCTTCGTCAGTGGCGCCCACGAAGTTCGCTACGGTGATACGCGCATCCTCAAACAGGTCGGTTGCCTCAACCGCGAGGGTGTGGGCGCCGCGGTGCACGGCGGAGTTAGCGTGCAGGTAGAAGTCGCGTTCTGCGTCGAGCACCTGAAGGGGTTTCTGGCTGGTCGCCCCCGAATCCAGGTAAACCAAGGGATGCCCGTTGACCTCGGTGTTGAGGATCGGGAAGTCCTGGCGAAGCTGGCGTACGATGTCGTCGCTCAGCGGGGTGTTGGCGGGGGTGGAGTATTCAGCCACGGGTACCTTCTTCTCTCGCTCATACGCTCCACGGGTCGGGTATTTTCCCGTCGTGGAGCGTATAACGTCATTCTTTTCTAGCTTATTCCCTCACCGGGCTCTTGCATAGTTAGGTAGAGCCTAGTTCACACCTCGACCCGAATCATGCGTTGCCCCGGTTCAGTGCTTGCCCGGCACGGGTCATGTGCTAGGAGCCTGCGCCGTGGTAGCGCTGCTGGGTTGCCAGCAGGCCTTCCTTCACGAGCATCATGGTGGCATCAGCGGCGTTCGAGATGAGGAAGGGCAGGTCTTTCGCTTCGGTGCTGCTGAAGGGCTTGAGCACGAAGTCTGCGGTGTCCATGCGTCCGGGAGGTCGACCGATGCCGGTGCGCACACGGTAGTAGTCCTTGGTGCCCAGTGCCTTGGTGATATCGCGCAGACCGTTATGACCGCCCTCTCCCCCACCAATCTTGAGCTTAATGGTGTCGAAGGGGATATCGAGTTCATCGTGCACAACAATGATATGGTCGGGGTCGATACCGTAGAACTTGGCGACGGCGCTGACCGGGCCGCCGGAGGTGTTCATGTAGCCGAGAGACTTCATGAGGATGACCTTGGGGCCACCAAAACCGAGGCGCCCCTCCACCACAACCGCGGAGGCCTTGGAATGCTTCTTGAAGCTGCCGCCAACTTCCTTGGCGAGCTCGTCCAGAACCATCTGACCAATATTGTGGCGGGTTTTCTCGTACTCCGGGCCCGGGTTCCCCAGACCAACAATGAGCCACGCATCAGACATATCTTCGCCCTTTCCACGGCGCTGTAAAAGGTTTTTTAGAAAATTCATGGACTACACCATTCTATGAGTATGGCCCGCTACCACCTCAGAAGAGAGGTAGCGGCGGGCCATCCACAGATCACTGTTGCGCTAGGCGCAGGGCGCGGTCTTAGTGCTTTGAGTTATCTGAGTCGTGAGCTTCGCCAGCCTAATCTGATTCCTCGGAAGCTTCAACGATGTCACCCTCGGGTGCGTTTTCGCCTTCTTCACCGGGCTCGGGAACGTCGAGTTCCTCGGGCTCAGAAACGTTAACGATCAGCAGTTCAGCGTCTGCAACCAGGGTTACGCCTGAGGGCAGTTCAACATCTGATGCCAGAACGTGAGCGCCAGCTTCGCGGCCTTCGATGCTCACGGTCAAAGCTTCGGGTGCCTTCAGTGCGTCAGCTTCAACCAGAAGAACGGTTTCTTCCTGGTTAGCAACGGCGCCAACAGCGGGCTCGCCTTCAACGTGTACAGGAACCTCGATCTCAACGCGCTCGCCGCGCTTAACGGTCAGCAGGTCGATGTGCTGCAGTTCGGGGCGGATTGCGTGACGCTGGATGTCCTTGATCATTGCGAGGTGTGATTCACCTTCGATGTCGAGGTCGAGGATAGCGTTGGGGACGCGGGCAGCCAGGGTGGTTGCGTGGCCGGGGAGTACTACGTGCTTGGGCTCTTCGCCGTGGCCGTAGATGACGGCGGGGATGTCGCCTGCCATGCGGATGCGGCGCGCGTAGCCCTTGCCGAAGTCGCTACGTACGGTAGCTGAAATTTTGATGGTATCTGACATGAGTCGTCCATCCTTTCTTGGTTAGAAGTGATGCGCCAAGTGGAATAGGGACTGGCGCCAGAAATCTCTTTCCAACCAGCCACCGTCAGTTACGGACCTACACGTTTCGTGTATTCCACCGCCTTGGCCAAGACAATATTGTACAGGTTCCCGGCTCTTCTTCAAGGGCCGGGAACCTGTGATATGGCGCTTTTCACGCCTTTTATGCTGTTATCAGCAGATATAGGACCAAATCCTAGAGGATTAGGAACCCATTTCTGCAAGGTAGGCGGCGAGCGCCTCGCGGTGATTGCGCGGGGTGAAGCCTGCAGCAATCAGCTTGGACAGGTCCATTGCCGAGTTCGTCGGACGGTGAGCGAAGAGCTCAGCGTTGGCGAAGTATTCCTCGGTGGTGGTGTCGCTGACTCGTGCCGGGTCGTGGCCGGTGCCTTCGTACACTGCACGAGCGAACTGTGCCCAGTTGATGACTTCACCGGTGTTCGACACGTTGTAGGTGCCGTATTCAGCGCCGGAAAAGAGCAGGTGCAGGGCAGCTGCTGCCAGGTCCTGGGTGAAGGTCGGGCGGCCCCACTGGTCGGCGACCACGGACGGGTCGATACCGCGCTCAGCCAGGGATGCCATGGTGCCAACGAAGTTCTTGCCGGCGCCAACAACCCAGCTGGTGCGCAGGGTGTAGTGCTTACGCCATGCGGCGGCGGCAACCTCACCGGCAGCCTTGGATGCGCCGTAGACGCTCAGCGGTGCCAGGGGGTAATCCTCCGGGTATTCCTCGCCCAGGGGCAGGGAACCGTCAAAGACGTAGTCGGTGGATACGTGAACCAGCGGCAGGTTAGCTTCTTCACAGATGGAGGCAAGAGCGCTCACACCCAGGGCGTTAGCTGCCCAGGCGTCGCGGCGACCCTCGGGGGTTTCAGCCTGATCCACTGCGGTGTACGCTGCAGCGTTGATGACCGCACGGAAGGAGCGCCAGCGGAATGCGTCACGCCACTGCTCGGGCTTGCCCAGGTCGAGGCGGTCGCGATCCACAGCCAGGAAGGGTACGTTCTGCTCGGTGAGCTGGCGAACCAGCTCGGTGCCGAGCTGACCGCCCGCGCCAATAATCAGGATCGGGTCGGCTTCCAGGGGCTTAATCTCGTTCAGACGCGGGTGGTTACGGTCCTTCTCGGAGAGTTCTGCCTTCGCCAGGTCGATAGGCCAGTCGATTGCGACGGTCTCATCGGCAAGGTTCAGGAAGCTGTAGCCGGATACTGCATCCGCCGACCAGTGGTCGTTCACCAGGTAGGTGTAGGCGGTGTTCTCTTCCAGGGTCTGGAAGGAGTTACCCACGCCGCGGGGCACGAAGATTGCGGTGTCCGGGCCCAGCTCCACGGTAACGACCTTGCCGAAAGACTCGCCGGCACGCAGGTCAACCCATGCGCCGAAGATACGACCGGTTGCGACAGAGACGTACTTATCCCACGGCTCAGCGTGGATACCGCGGGTGGTACCTACCGAAGCATTGAACGAAATGTTGTTCTGCACGGGGTTGAAGTCGGGCAGACCGGCTGCAACCATCTTCTCGCGCTGCCAATTTTCCTTGAACCAGCCGCGGTTATCGCCGTGAACCGGCAGGTCAATGATGAGCAGGCCGGGAATCTCGGTTTCAGTAACCTTCAATTCCTTGGTCATTACTGGCCAGCCTTTGCGTACTTCGCCTCAACCTCAGCCTTCAGGGGCTCCCACCAGCCGCGGTTGTCGGTGTACCACTTAATGGTGTCGGCAAGACCGGATTCGAAGTCGGTGAACTTCGGCTCCCAGCCGAGCTCTGCACGCAGGCGGCTACCGTCGATTGCGTAGCGCAGGTCGTGGCCGGGGCGATCAACCACGTGCTCGAAGTCGTTCTCGTCCTTGCCCATCAGACGCAGGATGGTGCGCAGAACGGTGATGTTGTTCTCTTCACCGTCAGCACCGATGAGGTAGGTTTCACCAATCTTGCCCTGCTCCAGGATGCGCAGCACAGCAGAAGAGTGGTCGGATGCGTGAATCCAGTCACGAACGTTCAGGCCCTCGCCGTACAGCTTCGGGGTCAGACCCGAGAGGATGTTAGTGATCTGGCGGGGAATGAACTTCTCGATGTGCTGGTAGGGGCCGTAGTTGTTGGAGCAGTTAGAGATGGTTGCTTCAATACCGAAGGAGCGAACCCATGCGCGCACGAGCAGGTCGGAACCTGCCTTAGTGGAGGAGTAAGGGGAAGAGGGGTTGTAGGGGGTGGTTTCGGTGAACTTTGCCGGATCGTCCAGCTCGAGGTCACCGAAGACCTCGTCGGTGGAGATGTGGTGGTAGCGAGTGCCGTGCTTACGGACTGCTTCCAGGAGGCTGAAAGTACCGATGAGGTTAGTGTGGATGAACGGTTCGGGGTTGGACAGGGAGTTGTCGTTGTGCGATTCCGCAGCGTAGTGAACGACAGCGTCTGCCTTGCCGACCAGTTCGTCAGCCAGCTCGCGGTCGGCGATGTCGCCTACGACGAGCTTGAAGCGGGATTCAGGAAGACCCTCCAAAGACGCAGCATTTGCGGCGTAGGTCATCTTATCCAGCACAGTAATAGTGTGATCAGTGTTATCGATGAGGTGGTGAACAAAGTTCGAACCAATAAAACCGGCACCGCCGGTAACAAGAATGTGAGCCATACGGTAGATTTTACCTGGCTAAACAGTGATTTTTATGCCTCAACAAAGAGATAAACATGACACAATAAGAAGTTATGAAGGGAATTATTCTTGCCGGCGGTACCGGAAGCCGTTTGCACCCTATCACTCAGGGTATTAGCAAGCAGCTCACTCCGGTCTATGACAAGCCGATGATTTACTACCCGCTGTCCACTCTCATGCTGGCGGGTATCCGCGATATTTTGATTATTACCACTCCTGCCGACCAGGAGCAGTTCCAGCGACTGCTCGGTGACGGTTCCCGTTTCGGTATTAATCTCGAATACAAGGTGCAGCCTTCCCCGGACGGTCTGGCACAGGCATTTATTCTGGGTGCCGACTTTATTGGTAATGACCCCGTGGCACTCGTGCTCGGCGACAACATCTTCTACGGTCCCGGTCTGGGTACTCAGCTTGCCACCTACGAGCAGAAGGACGGCGCAACCGTCTTCGCTTACCAGGTTGCTGATCCTCGCGCTTACGGTGTGGTGGAGTTCGACAAGGACTTCAACGCGCTGTCCATTGAAGAGAAGCCCGAGAGCCCCAAGAGCGACTACGCTATTCCGGGTCTGTACTTCTACGACTCGAAGGTTGTAGAGTATGCACGTCAGATTAAGCCTTCCCCGCGCGGTGAGTTGGAAATCACTGACCTCAACCGCGTCTACCTGGAACAGGGTAAACTGAAGGTTGAGGTTCTGCCTCGCGGTACCGCGTGGCTCGATACCGGAACCTTTGATTCACTCGCTGATGCCACTAACTTCATCCGCACTGTTCAGAGCCGTCAGGGTCTGTCAGTTGGTTGCCCGGAGGAAATTGCGTGGCGCCACGGTTGGCTCTCCGATGAGCAGTTGCGCGACATCGCTACCCCCCTCGTCAAGAGCGGTTACGGTAGCTACCTGCTCGGTTTGCTCCGCTAATAAACACCAGGGGATTTTCGTATCCCTTCACCGCCTGCAACAACACTCCACGTTGCAGGTACACTAACTCAAACTTTCTGGAGTATTCTCACTACCATGACCATTTTGGAATTTTTCCGCACCACGAGGGCTAACCTCTGGCTGCTGATCATTGGCATCGTTGTCGGTGCCGCAGCGGGCTTCGGCTATGCCTCTCTCCAGCCGAAGGTCTACGCTGCATCGTCCTCGGGCTACGTGACCGTGGGCGAATCCGGTACGGTGGATGTTCTCTCGGGCTCTACGGCCGCTAAGGAGCGCGCTCGCTCCTACGCTGCTATCGTCTCCTCTGAGGCCGTGGCACAGAAGATTAAGCAGAACAACCCCAAACTGTCTCTGTCCACCGGTCAGATTCGTTCTAGCCTCACTGCAACTGCAGGTGATAACGCTGCACTGATTACCGTGAACGCGAAGGCTTCTTCCCCGGAGAATGCACAGATGCTCGCTAACGGTGCGCTGCAGGCTACCGCCGACTACATCAAGGAAATTGAGCAGAACCCCGGTAACGCTCAGGCTCTGGTGAACGGCGAAAATGCTGGCGCTACCCCGACCGGCGGCAACACCGTTCGCGTGATTCCCTTGAACAACGCGAGCGTGAACCCGCCGCTGGTGGCCCCGAACTACGAGCAGAACGTTCTTCTGGGCGCTGCAGTTGGTCTGGCTCTGGTGTACCTGGCGATTTTCCTGCGCCGCGCGCTGGATCAGCGCATCCGCACCCGTGACGACGCTACCAAGGCAACCGGCGCGAACATCCTGGGTGTTCTGCCCGTCAGTGACGACCTGAACGAAGACAACATCGTTAAGGGTGACACCGATGACCACATCGCTCAGGAGTCTATCCGCCAGTTGCGCACCAACCTGCGCTTCGTGAACGTTGACACTCCCCCGCGTTCGTTCATCGTCACCTCCGCAGTGCCTGGTGAAGGTAAGTCGACCGTGTCGCTGTCGCTGGCTCGCGCAATGGCAGACGCTGGTTCGCCCGTCATCCTCATTGACGCCGACCTTCGCCGCCCGACCGTGGCTAAGAAGCTGAAGCTCGACGCTAAGGTCGGTCTGACCCAGGTTCTGGCTGGTCAGGTTGAGATTGCTAACGCTGTGCACCAGCTGGGCGATTCGAACCTCTTCGTCCTGCCTGCAGGCCGCATCCCCCCGAACCCCTCCGAACTTCTGGGCTCGGATAAGATGCGCCAGCTGATTAACGAGCTCTCCGAAGAGTTCATCGTGGTCGTTGACGTTCCGCCGCTGCTGCCCGTGACCGACGCTTCGCTGCTCTCCCACTCCGTGGATGGCGTGATTCTCGTTGGTTCTATCGGCCGAAGCCACCGTGAGCAGATGACTGAAGCTTCCAACATCCTGAAGAAGGTCAACGCGAACCTCCTCGGTATGGTTCTGAACCGTGCACCCCGTAAGGGTCTGGGTAACTCCTACTACGGCTTCGGTTACGCAAGCGCCTACGTTGGTTATGCAACCTACTACGGTTACGGCAAGGAAGGCGACAAGAAGTCGTCAAAGAAGTCCTCGACCAAGAAGTAACAACGTAATAAGCGCCCGAAACCATAGGGAGCGACTTAGGGCGGGATGGGCAGTATTTTCTGCCCGTCCCGCCTTATACTTATCTGGTATACATGTGCACCGAAAGGCTATTGTGACCACTCACTCACCCAATACCCCGGAGCCGCAGACTACTCCGCTCGCGGCACGGATTCGGCTTGCGCACGCCTACTTCCAGCGGATTGCCGACATGCACTCCATCGATATTCTGCATGTCAAAGGCTACGCTTTCTCCCAGGAAATTTACCGCAAGGGCAGGTACAGCTCCGACGCTGATCTGCTTGTCCGGCCCTCTCACGTGGACCGCTTTGTAGAGATCCTTATGGCAGATGGATGGCGTATCCAAGCCCACTTCGAAACAGGTTCCGTGTTCGAGCACGCGATGACGCTCTACCACGCTTCATGGGGCCTGACTGATATTCATCGTTTCTTCCCCGGTCTGGGACGCCACGGCGATTATGAGAAGGCGTTTGACCGTGTCTGGGCGGCACGCAAGACCCGTATGATTGCCCACCGTCCCTGCACTGTCCCCAGCGATCTGGACGCGCGTCTTCTCGTGGTGCTTCACCGCGCCCGCGCTGCATCACGATACAGCGCAGATATTAACTACCTGGTCTCTCTGCTTTCCTATAGCGATTGGCAGCGCCTACGAGCCCGCGCCGAGGAGCTTGACTCGTCCCTGGCATATAGCGCGGCCATGGGCGGTCTGGAGCAGTACCGTGATGACCGCGACTACCTACTGTGGCTGTCGGTCTCCCAGGATGTGCCCCACTACATCCAGTGGATTGGACGCCTGCAATCAGCAACGACCCTGCACGATAAGCTACGCACCCTTAAAAATATTTTCTTTGTGAATAAGGACCATTTGGCGATGCAGCTGGGACGCACCCCCACTAAGACAGAGATACGTGCAAAGTTCTTTGAGCGTTTCGGAATCAAGGTGAAAAAATGAGCAATCCGGTAGATTCCCATCAGACCGTATACGGCATCCCCGAGAACATCGCGTATGTTCATTCTGAAGAGTTCGCTAAGTACTCCCCCACGGCAACTTATCTCGCGAATCTTGCCAACGGTGAGCTGTCTGTTCTTCAGGATTCTGCCTCCATTATTTGGAGTATTTTTGAGGACCCAATGTCTCTGCAGGATGCTATCAACGTGCTCTGCGAAATGTATGAACAGCCCATAGAGACCATGGGGCCGCAGATTGAGGGTTTCATTCCTGAACTGCTCTCCAAGGGGCTCCTAGAGGCCCGCTAAGGCTCTCAGAACGAATAAAGAAGGCGGGGCGGTAGAACTTTTATAGTTCTACCGCCCCGCCTTCTTCTATGAGCCGAGCTCTTTTAGTCTTCGGGCAAAGCCTGCACGTAGGTCTTCAGACGGCTGATAAAACGAGCCTCGGAGAAACCGTCAACGTGCTCACGGATGTAGTCGGCATCCCAGTCGTCCGGGTTGAAAGCTTTGAGGGCTTCCACCAGTTGCTCCACGGTCGGCTGGTTGATGAACATGCCGGTCTTGCCTTCCTGAATGGTATCCAGGAAGCCGCCCGCACGGTAGGCAATCACGGCCTTGCCGCTAGCACCCGCTTCTAGCGGGGTAATGCCGAAGTCCTCATAAGAGATAGCCAGCAGTGCCAGGCAGTGACGGTACGCGTAACGAAGCTGCGCGTCCGAAACACCCGAAGCAATACGAACAGTCGGGCCCGCAAGCGCTTCCAGACGTTCCTTCTCCGGACCGCGGCCAATCACCAGCAGCTTCTTACCCAACTCATTGCAGGCTTCAACAGCCTTATCAACATTCTTGTAGGGCAGCAGGCGAGAAACAATCAGGAAATAATCGTCCGATTCGGTGAACTCTTCCAGACCCGGAATAGGCTCAACCGGTGCGGTGGTGTCTACCGAGTGCGGCGGGAAGAAAATCGGAACATCCTTCTTGCCGTACACGTTCTCGATGCGCTTCTTAATCACGCTCGCGTTCGCCACGTACACCGCCGAGCGGTGAGCCGCCCAGTGATCCCACAACATCAGTGCAGGACGCAGGGTTTTCAGCAGCAGAGGTACGGGGCCGGTGCTCTTCTCGCCCAAGTACTGATCGCTCAGGTACAGCCAACGCGCCGGCGAGTGGCAGTAGATGAACTTACGGCCGGCGAAGTTGAAGCCGTGCGCCCAACCGGTCGTCGACACCACCGCACGCTCAGCCGGCACCTTCAAGAAAGAAGAAGCAAACGGCAGAATCGGCAAAGCCATGCGGTGGTTACGACGCAGATAACCAATCTTGTTCAAAGGACTCGTGATAATCTTCGCGTCCTTGAACTCGGGAAAGGTACCCTCCGGGTCGTACAGAGTTGTGTAAATCGGTGCATCCGGGAACGCACGGTGCATTGCCAGCACAACACGCTCCGCACCGCCACGCTGAGTCAGGTAGTCGTGGGCAATTGCGATCTCTTCAGTAGCCTCAGGCTTCACCAGCGGCACGTAACGGCGTGCCAGGCGGCCAAGCTTCTTGAGGCTCTTCGGGATATCCGCAAGCACCGCATCGGGGTTCTTCGGCCCGGTAAACGGAGCGGAGGTCAAGAGCTGAGTGAGTGACATTTTCTTTTCCTCCTAGAAAACTTTCTGAGCTCGCTCAGGATAGTGAATACCGGCGTAAGATGCAGCCTCAACCTGCAAAGCCACAAGCTTCTCAGCCGCCTTAGCGGGCAGGTTGAGCAGAATCTTATCGCTCGCATCCCCCAGAGCCTTGATGGTCTTCTCGGTGGTGAAACGAGCGAGGGTCTTGACCAAGAAACCCCAGGGACCAGTCGGGTTCGGGGCAGGGTGCGCCGCATCGCCGTGCTTACGCACGAAGATGGTGCGGGCAGAACCCGAGTGCAGGGCACGCAGGGCACGCACCGCAGTGGTGGTAGCCTCGGCATAGTGCTTGACCTCAACCTCATCAGAGATAATGATGCGGCCACCAGCGTCATGGACCATTTTGCCCATGTCTACGTCTTCCCACCCGTAGAGGCGGTACGCAGGGTCGTATCCGCCAGTACGGTCAAAGTACTCCGCAGAGATAGAAGAGTTGCCGTTCCAGTACAGCCAACGGCCTTCTTCAGCTACGCTGAGGGCTCCCTCTTTGAATCGGGCATCGCGGAAGTTACCGTACACACGAGAATAGGGAGTGTCCGGGTACACGTTCTTCAAGGTACCAATCACACCGTCATAATCACGGTGCAGGCGAATCTGCGCCTCGACATAGTCAGCAGCAGGCTCAAGATCGTCATCGCAACGGATGAGGATATCCGCATCAGCCGCACGGTGACCAGCGTTCAGCGCTGCCACACGACCGCGGTTCTCCTCGAAAACAATCTTGGTCAGGTTCAGCTTACCTTCCGCAATGTAGCGGTCAAGCACAGCTTCGCTGTTGTCAATATCGCCGTCGAGGACCACGATAACCTGGAAGTCCTTCTCGGTCTGAGCGGCAAGCGCATCCAGCGGGTAGTGCAGAATATCTGCACCACCGCGAGAGGGGATGATAACCGCAGCCTTGTAACGGTGGGTAGTCGTCATAATTTTCCTTCGGGTTTGAGTGAGAGGATATCCGTTGGGAATGATCTATAGGGTTAGAAGCACCTTAGCGGATAAAACGCTCCAGAATCTCACCAACACGGACCTTACCTGCTTCAGGCGAGTAATTCTCCTGCCAGCGCCAGAACAGCTCGGAGGTTCGCTCCGCTAGGGCATCCGTATCTTCTCGAAGCTCAGTACCCAGGCTCTTAATAGCCTGCGCAAGAGCTACCGGCTGGTCAGCAGGCACAACGTACGGGTACGATGCGCCGCCCAGCACCTCCGATAGAGCACCAGCGTCGCTGACAATCACAGGGACGCGTGCGCTCATCGCTTCAGCGACCACCAAGCCAAAGGACTCGGGGGCAATCGAAGGTACAACGAGCATGTCGATGTCACCGAAAAGACGGTCCGGGGTAGTCCATCCCAAGCGGGTGCTGAAGGTAGCAACACGAGCTAGCGCATCCTCAACCTCAGCGCGTTCCTCGTCAGATGCGAAGACAGGCTCGCCGCCAATCACCAGGTCGTATTCAATGCCGTTAGAGTTCAAGGAACTCATCGCCTGGCACAGGGTCGCGATGCCCTTAGACGGAGTCAAACGCCCCAGGTAACCGACGCGAAGTCGGCGCTCCCCCACACGGTGATCCAGCTCGGTGGATACGCCGCTGACCCAGTTCGCAAACAGTTCGCTGCCGGGGCAGGCACGAGCCACATAGCGGCTCGGGACCAGGGTGACAGACGCCTTATGGCGGGCAAAGGGTACGAGCTTCGCGTTCACACCGGCAGGAAGCTGGTGCAGGTGCACGATGCGGTTCTTGCGGCCGCCCGTTGCCGCTGCGGGAACCAGACCGTTACACCACAGCAGAACGTCCTTGTGGCGGGCGTGCCAGCTGCGCAGAGCCACCATGTACTGTGCGCGGTTCTTAGCCGGCAAGACAATGCGGGGGAACCCTTCATCCGCAGCGGCTTCTACAAGCTGCTTAGGCTCGGAGGGACCCACAATAGTGACCTTGTAGCCAAGGCTACGTGCTGCGCGGGCGATGTTCAGAAGCATGACCTCGCCGCCGCCGATGTCACCGTTATTGGTGGCGATGTAGAGTTCTTTCATCGTTATACTTTCCTCGCCCGCTGACGGATAGAACTGACGTCAAACGATTTAGAAGTAGTCGACTTCTTAGGCATTTCTTGATGGGTTACAGGGGCAGGAGCTTCATTCTCAATAAGCTCGCCGTTCTGCAGCGCAGGTTTTTCATCGCTGCCTTGTGCCTTCTGCATAACGCCTGGTTCATGATGTCCGCTATCCGAAGCGTCCAGGCCCTTATCCGGGTTCAGGTACAGCAATGCAAGACCCACCACGATAGCCCAAGGCACAGTCAGAATCACCTCACCAAGACGCTGAGAGGTAATAATGATAATCACCATTGCGGCTTCGGCGATAACAATGCGCTGAGCACGCGGCTGCTTCCAGATGAATGCGGCAGAAATCATCAGGGCTACAATCACAATCATATAGAGCCATCCAGCCTCCTGGACCAGCGTCATATATGAATTGTGGAAATAGAAGTAACGATTCTGAAGCCACACCTGAGCGGTACCCAGACCGCCACCATACCAAGGAACCACATCAATCATACGGTACATGGTTTCGTCGATTCGTTCACGCAGAAGGTCACTACCGAGTCGATCCGCGAAGGCACCAGCACGCGCGAAATTATCTTCCAGGTAGTTCACAGCCAGGTAAAACAACAATGCAAGAACTGCTTTACCGAACAAATTCAGGCGATGAGAGAAGTACAACCACAGGACAGCAAAAGCATATGCGGCAAGAGAGGTACGGGAACCGGTCAGCCACAGCATGCCGGAGGTAACAACAAGAGCAACGATACGGTGACTTGTCTTTCGGACCATAGCCACGAAAAGGAAGCCAAAAATCGCGTAATACAGACCAGACTGATTCTTATCGTTCAGCCAGCCAGTCAGCGTACCGCCGTAGTTATCGGGCGCAACACCTGCATAAAATCCAATGAGGTTGAAAATAAGGCCCGCAGCCACGCCAAAGATGAGGGAACGAATGTCAATCCTCTTTTGAGCAATCTGCAACGCCAGAAGAAGGACCACAGCCATACGGATTGCACGGCGAATCGCTTCATCAACAGAAATGCCGTTAAAAGCTAGACTTTCAAACAAAGCCCAGCCAACAGCAAACAAGATGATTGAGAAGAACAAGGAGTTATACCGTGTCTCCAAGGTGGCAGGTTTTGTCAGCTTGTACAAGACAAACAGCATCACAACAACGGTACCCACAGGCATGGTCACAATGGGCGTAGGGACACCGATGAAGATCAGACCAAAACCAGCCCAAAAATCAAGCATTGACAGTCTTGAGACGCTACCGACAAGGTACTTTACTTCACCCGCGGTGGCCTGCCCAATGCGATATGCCTGGAGAGAATTAGGATTTTTATCCTGCTGAGAAGCTGCGGTCTCTGTACTTTGCGAGAAAGACACGGTCATTTCTTCTCCAATGTGCGAGTGTAAATATCAACCGTCTGAGCAGCCATCTGCTCATTCGAAATCCAGGTGAAAGGCTTAGCCTCGCCCTTCTGCAGCTGCGCACGCATAGCCTGCAGAACATCCTGAGTCAGGGTTGCACTTTGACGGTCTACCAGCTCGTTGGCGCCCAAAATCTCCGGGTTACCACCCACAGCGGTAGCGACCGTCTTCAGGCCAGCAGCCTTAGCGTCCAGCAGAGTGTAGGAGCAGTTCTCCCACACCGACAGCTGAACAATCATGTCGCTACGGCCCATCGCCTCAATCGGGTTAACGAAGCCGCTGAAGGTCACCGATTCCCCCAGGTTCAGGCGCTGAGCCTGAGCCTGCAACTCGGACGCCAAATCACCAGAGCCCGCAATCTCAAGATGAGCCTGCGGGTAATCAGCACGAAGCTGTGCAAAAGCGTCCAGCAGCACGTCAATGCCCTTCTCAGGGGACAGACGGGACAGCGAGAGAATACGCGGACCTCCCTCTGCGGGAACACGATGCTGCTCAACAGCCGCGTGCACCTCGGGGATATCCACGCCGTTGTACACCAGCTCCACACCACGAGCGCCCCACTTGGCACGCATCTGATCAGCGGTAGAACGAGAAACAGCAATCGCCTGATCGGTACCCCACAGGCGCACACGATGCACGGTCTCCATGAGCTTAGAACGCCAGGAGCTACCGTGGTACACCGAGTCATTACCGGCAATACCGTGTTCAGTAGTCAGAAGCTTCGGCACGCAGGTGCCGCGCTTGATAACGCTACGGATACGCAGAGCATTCACCACAGCGGTCGCTACAACGTCCGCATACGCCAGGTGGCTGTGCACAATATCCGGGCGGATCTGCTCAACTGCCTTCTGCAAAGAAACAAAAGAAGTCTTAAAACCGTAGTCGGGGCCGAACTCAGCCTTGATAACGGTGACGCCCAGTTCCTCAAGACGGCTCGTGAGCTTACCCTCGGGCGCGAGAACCACCAGGTTAAAGCCGGGGAGCCCGGCACGTGCCATATCGACAACGTGCCGAGCTACTCCACCAAAATCGGGAACCGGAACGACCCATAGAGCCGTTGGTGTAGAGGTCATGCCTTAGTCAACTTTCGAGTGAGGAAAGAACGGAAGGATGCAGAAACCTTAGTTTCAATGGAAATATGCACCAGGTAAGCGAAGCAGATCACCAAAACCAATGCAATAATACGTGCCCCCCAGGGACCAGCCACCGGGTAGAACATATCAACAAGCATATAACCGACCATAGCGTGGCCCAAGTAAAGGGGATAGGAAATGCGTCCCAAGAAATTCAGCGGACCCCTCGAAAGTACCGGAACGTTCTTCAGGTATACAACGGTGAAGAACACCAGACTAATCAATGCCACACCGATTCCATGAGCAAGATCATGCATCAGCGCCGCGTTGAGGGAAGCCAGAATCGCAAAGTACGGAATATGCCAGGTGAACTTTCGATCATGGCTGTACATGAAGAACACCATGCCCAAGCTAAAGAGCGAAGAATGTTCCGCAACCGCAGCCCACACAATCATCTTCGGTGCTCCACCGAGAGAAGCCTCCGGGTGGAAAAGCAGACACAGAGCCGTACCGATAACCGACCAGGTGAGCAGAATCGTAGTCAGCTCCCCACGGTAAATCTTTCCCTTCCGGATAATCAGGTACAGGGCAACCATCACGTAGAACTGCAGTTCCACTGCCAGCGTCCAGTACACCTGATCCACGTTATCCACACGCAGGAAGCGTTGCAGCATCGTCGTGTTAATCAGGGTCTGCGGAATCGTAATATGGCGTCCGGGGTTTCCGTAGATGAAATACACCAGCGCCGATACCGCCAGCGCAAACCAATAGGTCGGGTAAATACGAGAAAAACGCGAAATCGCGAACTTCAGTGCCGACCCGCTCTTGATGGCGCTGAGCAGGATCACGAAACCAGAAATGATGAAAAAGAGCTGGACACCCAACTCGCCAAGGGCGATGTCATAGGGTGAAGGAGCAGTCCGCGGATAGTTCTCCGTAGCGGGAACACCCAGGTGATAAATCACCACGGTAATAGCAGCCAGGCCGCGGAACCCGTCCAGCTCCCGGAAACGCCCGGGAGTGATGAAGTCCTGATCTAGAACTTCACCCTCCCGAGCTTTTACGGTCTGAGACTTGGCCATAGATGCCGGTCCTACAGCCACTTCTCGAGGCGGTCCAGTGCAGTGAAGAAGCCTTCACCGTTGTTGATGTGGCCCTGCCAGATTTCGGGAATGAAGGATGCCTTCGGTGCCAGCTCACGCAGCTGCTTGCCCAGGGATGCCCAGTCGACATCGCCTTCGCCGACCTGAACGCCCTCACCGTCAACGCCGGTGCCGTCCACCAGGTGCAGGTGGATGGACAGCGGTGCCAGCTGCTCAACAGCCTCCGACAGCGGAATGTTCAGGAAGTTGCAAGCAAGCATGGTGTGGGAGATGTCCAGGCAGAGCGCGGTGTCGAACGCACGCGAGAACTCTGCGGTGTCCTTCGGATCCAGGAACAGGTTGTGGTACTGCTGACCACCCATCAGCCAGGGGTACGGGGGCAGAGTCTGAGCAGCCAGGCGAACGCCGGATGCGTCCAGACGCTTCAGCGCCTCGCCGATACGCTCGTACTTCTCAGCACGTGCGGATGCGGGGATGTGCTTATCCTTGGTGAAGCCACCCATGGTCACGACCATGACCGGGTCCTCGTCTACGGTGAAGTAGCGGGTCAGGTCACGGGTGATGTCAATGGTGCGCTGAACTTCAGCGATGGAGCGCTCCCACACCTCGGGGTCCTTGGACGCGAGGTCCACCAGGAAGTCGCCTGCGAACAGGTCGGGCAGGTGGGTGGTGAAGCCCATGTCCAGCTTGGAGTCAAAGACGTCGTCGATGTTGATCTCGAGGTCCTTGTAGGAGAAGTGGAACTCCAGGAAGTCCGGCTTTGCCTCTTCAATCAGCGGCTTGTAGTCGTGGTAACGAACCGGCAGACCCCAGGGGCGGTCGAACTTGAAGTCGCGGCGGGTCACCAGATCGTCCTTCAGGTCGCCCTCGAAGAAGAACGAGCCTTCTTCAACGTCGCGCTGCATGGTGCGGCCCAGCAGCTGCGGCAGGTAGTTCGGCTGCAGACCGCGGCCGGGGGACTTCACAGCAACGTCAGCCTCGGTCACGACCTCGCCCTTAGCGATGTGGCGGGTAGCAACCAGGGACTTTGCCAGGTTCACGCGGTTCATCAGCTCACCGGTGGACACCTCGCGAGGAGCAGCAGAACCAATAGCGGTCTCAACCTCACGGATCTGCTGAACCATTGCCTTGAATTCCTCAGGCAGCAGGGATACGGTGTGGTCGTTACCCTCGAGGGTCTTGTCGGTGGTGAAGTGCTTCTCAATGATCTTCGCGCCGCGAGCAACAGCAGCAATCGGCACGTGGTAGCCACGCTCGTGACCGGAGTAACCGACTAGGCACTGACCAATCTCAGCCAGGCGGTCCATGTACGCCAGGTTGACGTCCTTGAAGGGTGCCGGGTACGCGGACTGGCACTGCAGCAGAGCGTAGGATGCGCCTGCGTTACGCAGCAGGGCAACGGACTCGCGGATTTCCTCTTCACGGCTCATACCGGTGGAAACCAGCATGGGCAGGCCGCGGGAAGCCACGTCACGCAGCAGCTCGTGGTTGGTCAAGTCAGCAGAAGCAATCTTCATGCCCTGGATACCGTAGTCAACCAGTGCCTGAACGGAGGGTGCGTCCCAGGGGGTGCACATGATGTCCATGTCGTGCTGCTTGACGTGGTCGAAAACCTCGTACATCTGGTCAACGGTCAGGGAGAATCGGGACAGCAGATCCAGGGTGTACTGAACGCCCAGGTCCTCGCCCGCGGTGGCGGCGCCGCGCTGGCGGTACAGAGCGTCCATGTCACGCAGCTGGAACTTCACAGCGTCCGCGCCGGACTCAACAGCCAGGTCCACCAGTTCCTTAGCGAAGTCAACGCTACCCTGGTGGTTGTTACCAATCTCAGCAATGATGAAGGAGGGGGAATCCTCGCTGATGGTGTGCTTACCGATGCGCAGGACGTCCTGCTCATCCATTGCCAGTGCCACGAGGTGACCGCGCTCGTCGGTCAGCGGCACGTGGTTGATACCCTTCGCGAAGTATGCGCGCAGGGTCTCGGGATCAGCATCAGCCGGTGCGGTCTGCGGGTTGGTGTTTGCAGCGTCCAGGGCACTGGTCTCCAGGGATGCGGTCGGGTTAGCAATCAGCCAACGACGGAAGTCGCCGTCAGAGAGCGAACCGCGCAGGATACCGGACTCGTTCACCAGGAAGATGATGCGCTGGCCGTTAGCAGAAATCTTCTGCAGTGCGTTGAGAATCGGGTCTTCAGCGAAGACCACGTAGGGGGCAATATTGCGTTCAATAATCACGATTTTGACCTTTTCGTTTGAGTGTTTAGTTGAATGCCTGAGTGCCGGTCAAGCCGGGAGCGGCAGACGAGGTACTGCCGCGGGTGAAGGTTACTTGCCTTCGGCCAGGATTTGAGTGAGCTGGTGCTCTGCCACGGAGAAGTCAATCGGTGCGTCAATGTCGACGCCCTCGACCTCGTCCAGCATGAACAAATCAATGGTACCGCCGGGGTAGCCCGCCAGGCGGTTGTGGTGGTCCATGTATACGTGGGTCTTGGTGATGTACATCGAACCGTTCTCACGGTAGCGGAAGGTTTCCTTGGTCAGCTCCTGGCGGCGCGGGCGAGCCATAATCTCGAACGCCGCGGTGGGCTCACCGTCAGCGTGCCAAGTCCAGATGAACGGACCAATCGGAATCACACCGACCATGGAGTCCTTACCGTTCTCCGCGAACTGGCGGACCGCACGAGCCAGAGTACCGGGCAGACGCACCGGGCTGGTTGCCTGTAGCAGCATGACAGCCTCGGGTTCCCAACCGTTTTCGGTGTAGAACTCGATGGCGTGCTCGATGACCGGCTCGGTTGCGGTGGTGTCTTCAGCCAGGTGTGCCGGGCGCATGAACGGCACCTCCGCACCGTACTCGCGGGCGATATCAGCCAGCTCAGCATCGTCGGTGGAGACGACAACGCGCAACTCGTGCTCGCCGGCTACTTCTTCTTTAGCAGCCAGTGCCTGCTCGATGGTCCATGCGACCAGCGGCTTACCCGCGATGGGGCGCAGGTTCTTACGCGGAATGCCCTTTGAGCCACCGCGCACGGGGATGACGCAGAGAATACGCATTATGCCTCCAAAGTTTCAATCATTAGTTCAGCGATACGCTGTGCCGGTTCCTTCTTCGGCTGAACCGGTGCCGGGGTCGGTTCCTGACCCCACTGGTTCATGCCGTAGCGGTCCCAGAATTCCACCAGCCATGTCGGCGGTGCCGGGTGGTAAACCCACGCCGGGATACCGCGGATTGCAGCCTCCAGAACACCGGTAGAGAAGATGGACACCACCGGGTTCGGTACCTCGTTCAGCGGGGTGCCGGAGCGGTCAATGCGGATGCCTTCCTTCTCCCACAGCTTGTGGGTCAGCACCGACAGCTTGTCCTTCTCGCTCGGGTGCGGGCGGTAGGTTCCACCAAACTTCTTCAAGAAGGAGTGCGAAGCGTACGCGAAGGATGCGCGCGGCAGTTCCGCACCGTGCATCTGTCCTAGGAAGATCGGTTCCAGGTCGTTCTGCTTCTGTGCCTCAGCACCGGCAGCTTTCTGCGCCGCGAGGTAGAGTAGCTGCGAACCCACCGCGTGAGTGGTGACATCGCGGCGGCCTGATGCCCAGAATTCGGCATCAGCTTCGCTAAAAGCCAGCAGGGTACATCCGACCGGTAGCGGCGGCGCCTGAGGCACCAGCAGGCCGTGCTGAACCACCCAGTACTCAGCGCCAATCGCGCGAGAGAACTCGTAGGCTGCCGCACCGCGTGCCAGGTAGTGGCCCAAGGAGAGAACCACACGCACACCGGGCAGGAGCTCCTGCAACTGGTCTCCCGTCGCTTCCTGTTCGCTCCAGGCATCGCGGTCGTAACGTTCAGTGGCGTACTGGCCGTTGAGGTACTCCGAAGCGTCCTCAGGGACCCACAGGGCCACACCCACGTTTTCGAGGTACTTGAGCGGCTCCAATAGGGAGTTACGGCTCGTCGGCGAGAACGAATCGAGCACGATGAGCACGCGGGGTACGGCACCGCGGGTGTACAGCACGCCGCCGACGGGGCCTTCCTGTTCAGCCGCGCCTCCGCGCAGACGTCCCATAAGAGCGCGAGCCTCGCTCTTAGCCCAGCGCAGGGTATTCTGGCGCTTCTGCCAGGCAGCCCATGCATCAATATCAATGGGATAGGTTAGGCCCATAGCTGCTCCAAAATCTTGACACGCTGATCGAAGGTGTGCTCAGCCAGAGTACGCTTCTGACCGGCTTCACGAATCTGACGAGCCCACTTCGGCTCACGGAAAATACGGGTACAAATCTCGATGAGCTCATCAATACTCTCGTAGACCAGAACCTCTTCGCCAGGAATGTAGTAGCGATCCACATCGGCACGGTCAATCACCTGCAGGGCGCCCACGCCGGGAGCCTCAAAGGTGCGCATGGTGAAACCATCCTGGTTATTGTGGATGTTCAGCGTTGCCGGGGAGGACGCCATGATGCCGTACGCCTCAGAGCGGTCGATATCGCGGCCTGCGGGCACGCCGGAATCCTTGAACTGCTTAGTGCGCAGAATGTCGTAGGGGTGACGCGACCAAGCACGACCGTAAGCACGCACCGGTAGACCGGCTGCGACCAGCGCCTGCAGGGTCTCCTCACGGTTGGGGTACTTAGCGCCCACAAAGTTGATGGAGTCCTCACGCATGGGGACAACCGGGCAGTGGGTGTCGTAGGCGTTGGGCATGTCGAGCACCTCGAAGCCCTGCTCACGCAGGTGCTGCGCGTCCAGCGGACTGTAGCTTGCCAGCGAGCCCAGGTGGTGCAGGTCCTCTTCGGTGTAGCTCATGCGGCGCATTTCGTCGTAGAGCCAGGTGCCGTAGCGAACACCGGAAGTCTCCAGCAGGTCCCACCATTCGCGGGAGAGCATATCGCCCTTAATGACCAGCACAATATCGGGGCGGAATTCGTTGAAAGCATCAATCGCCTTACGAGTAGCCTGAGCAGCGAAGCTTTCGGGGCGGTACTTCTCGGGCAGCTCATGGGCAAGCTTGTTGAGGATACGCTCGGGCAGAGTCCCCGGCGCATCGTAGATGTGGGTGCGCACTTCGTATCCGTGCACTTCCAGGGATGCCTGAATTGCCTTCCAGTACCCGTGGAATGCGGGTGAGAGCAGTAGAAGTTTGGGCTGAGTCATATGAGGATTGAATCCTGTCGGCGTTTGCTATGAGAACCCGCAGGGTAGAACCGTGCGGTGCTATGTGTTGGAGTGAAGAGGAACGGAAAGTTTCACCTGCAACTTGAGGCAAAACATACCTATTGAAATTTTACAACGAAAGCAGGAGACGACACACTCGAGTGCACTGTGTCGCCTCCTACGTTCTATATGCACCTTCTGACGAAGAGGGCTAGAAATCTTGCGGAACTACCGCTGTAGATTCCGCACGTTTCGCGCCTAGTTCTCGCGGCGCTCTGCCTTGGCGATACGATCCAGCTCGGTGGCGAGGAAACCACGAGCGTCCACGTCCTTATTGCGCAAGCCGCGCACCGAGTTCACCAGGAAGTTCGCGTAGCTAGTAGCACGCAGAGCAGCAGCGAGCTTCTTCTCCCAGCCCCACTTATCCGCATAAATGAAGCGGGCGGTGGTCAGCCACTGCACACGACGCTCGGAGGGCGAAGATCCGCCTCCCTCGTGGGTGACGGTTACCGAAGGGATCAGGTAGCGGTCCACACCAGCGTTTGAGAGGCGGTACTGGAAATCCACTTCTTCGCTGTTCATGTAGAAACGCTCATCCATGCCACCGATGCGGTTGAAGGTCGCGCGAGGAACGACCATGCACGCACCCATAACCCAGTCGACCTTCGCGTCCGAGGTGCCGGTGCATGCCTCAACGTCGTGGCCAACGCCGCGGTGCCACCAGTTAGTCGGCTTGAAACGAGCCAGCGGAGTGAACCATTCCCACGCAATATGTGCTGCGGTGGGGAACTTGCGTGCGACCCACTGTTGCTCGCCATCGTGGCCAATAATCTGCGGGCTTGCCAGAATCTCGCCGTGGCGTTCCACGGCTGCGAGCATGCGCGAGACGAAGGTGTTATCCAGTTCCAGGTCGCTGTTGAGGATGAAAACCCATTCACCGGTCGCGGCGGCGACACCGGAGTTCACAGCTTTACCGAAACCACCATTCACCGGGCGGCGAACCACGGTCACGCCCTCAACCTCGGGGAAGGGGGTGGGCGAAACGTCATCCGAGACGACGATTTCAATATCGGCGGGGTCAATACCCTGCTGAGCACGCAGAGTGTCAATAATGGCAAGAACCGGTTCCGGCTCGCCGTAGAAAGGAATAACCGCAGATACGCGGGGAGTATGAGTCACAATAATGTCCTTTGAGTGAGGTGCATGAAAATCACAGTCGATAGAAGGCTAAATTATGGGGGCGACCGTATTTACTTCTACATACGATCACCCCCATAGTTTCAATTAGTCGGGCAGCTGGCCCAGGCGAACGAGGTTCGCAAATTCTTCGTTGGCAGCCTGAACTTCCTTGAAAGTTCCCTTATTAGCAATGCGACCCTGGGAGAGGTACACCAGCTGATCAACGTTACGCACCGTGGAAAGACGGTGAGCCACGATAATCACGGTAATCTCCTTGGAGATGCGGTTAATGGTCTGAGTAATCTTGTGCTCAGTCTCATTGTCCAGTGCACTGGTTGCCTCATCCATAACCAACAGGCTCGGGTTGCGGTACATCGCACGCGCAATGCCCACACGCTGACGCTGACCACCGGAAAGGCGGTTACCGTTCTCACCAATCGAAGTGTTAATGCCGTCTTCCAAGGTCTCGACAACGGGCATCAGCTCCGCCAGCTCGAGGCAGTAGATCACACGGTCATCATCAATGTGCTTTGCGGGGATACCGAAGGCAACTGCCTCACGCAGCGTGCCGTTACCCAGGTAGGGATCCTGAGGGACATAACCAATCTTCTGGTACCAGGAATGCAGGTCAGTATGGATGTCCTTACCCTGGCTAGAGATCGTACCGCTCGTCGGGGTCAACAGACCAAGAATCAAGTCAACCAGAGTAGTCTTACCCGAGCCGGAACCACCCACGAAAGCAACCGAGGTACCAGCCGGCACATCCAGCTGAATGTCCTTGAGAACGTCCTTATCACCGTCCGGGTAACGGTAGACCAGGTTATCGATCTGAACATCCACGGGCTCAATACCCGAGTTAATGATGGTTGCCGGATCAATTTCATCCTTGAACTCAACCATCTGCAGACGCTGCTCTTCCGGGCTCATCGAGCGGATAACCTTAGCAACCTCTTCACTAGCGAACTCGTTCGCGCGAATACCACCCAGGGAAGCAATCATACGGGTCGCATTCGGAAGGATGCGGATACATGCGGTTGCGAAAAGCATGAGGGAAGGAAGACCATCAGCACCCTGAGTTGCGGTCACCAGAGCCAGCAGACCTGCGATACCCACAATGAAAATAACTTCAAGGGAGTACTTGGGGAAGTCATTCAGGAACGAGAGGTTAACGTCGCTTTTAACGCTTCGTACTGCGGGCTCGCGGTACTGCTCGATAGCAGCCTTGTGTGCATTCGTAATACGAATTTCGCGGAAGCCCCTGATGTCATCCAGGAGGAAGCGCAATGCGTCTCGACCCGCACGTGCCGTTATCTCACCATACTTCGCGTTACCGCGGCGCAAGAAGAACTGCATGACAGCAATGGTGATGCCGAAGTATGCGAATGCAACCAGCGCCGGAACCGGCATGACGCAAAGAATCATGATGAGCAACACGATGATAGACAGGAAATCGCCCACAAAGTTAATAATCGATCCCACAAAACCGCGGTATGCAAACACCACGTAGGTGCTAATCATGTACGCGGTTTCTTCAGGTTGAGACTTCTTGTGGTTGAAGTAGCTATCCTTCATGTAATGATTGAGGATTGTCGTCGAGGTCGCCAACTGCTGGTAACCGGTGAACTTCAGGCTCCAGCGCTTAAAGAGGAGCGCAGCAATACCCTTAATAACAAAGGCGAGCACCAGAACAATACCCAGGTAGAGCACCAAATCAGAACGCTGAGGGTTGCCGAAGATATCGGAAATTACAGCCAGGTAACCGGTAATTTCCGCACCCATCGCAATATTCACAATGGGAAGAATGGCTGCAACACCGATCATTTCCATCAAAGACAGGAGGAACAGGCCGATTAGGTTAAAGATAAGCAGCGTAAAGCTTCGTCCCGGGAAAAGCAGGCGAAGCCTAGTATAAATACTCTTCATTGGTCCTCGTTGGTGAGTGTACTCGCTGGCCCCTGAGTGAGAAGAAGACCAGCATTTCACGCCAATTCTAGCACGCACCCTCTAAACATTTTCAGCATCAAGCTTGTACTTTTGGTCATCTTTAGCGGAAAGAAGCACCTCTAATTCGTAGCTAAAACACAAGACATTTAGGGGTATTTGCCACACACAGGAAAAGGAACCGTTGAAGGTGCAAGTAACTCGGTATGATAGATACTATTCATTCAACCAACCCGACACTTCCGGCTTCCCTGTTCACTGTTGGGTACGTCAATTAGAAAAGGCTTTTTGATGGGCATCTTCAACATTAAGTCCCTCAAGGACAAGTACGCGTGGGGCTCCTCCGAGGACAAAACCAACTCCGTAGAAACCACCGAGGCACAGCCTGCAACCGCCGTATCCTCCGCAAATATTGCTGATGGAGTCCGCTCCCTCATTAAGAGCAACCCCGAGCTGGCGGGCAAGAACCGCCGCGGGGTAGCTGGCCGTACCATCACCCCCGACGGTTCACTCCGCGAAGCCCTCGAAGACTACGAAGTCCAGTCCCCCGCCCAGGCAGCCGCACAGGAAGTCACTCCCGAAGAAGAGCTCAGCGCCGACGGTACCGCAACCGTCTCCGCACAGCCCCTCACCCACACTGATATCGAGGCTACCCCCGGTGACATTCTCGACGTAGACGACAAGCCCGCAGGACCCAGCATCATCCGCGTGGGCCAGCACAACGCGCCCACCGTTGATGCTGAAGAGCTCGCCAACCCGGAAGAAGCCAACAGCCAGAGCGCAGGAAACACGCAGTCCTCCCCCGCTACTAACTCCCGCGGCGAACGCACCCCGCTCTTCAAACTCTCCCCCAAAACTCTCAACCGTACTGACAGCGCCGGCAAGGACGGCCCCTTCGAAGCGCTCTTCGTGTGCACCGGCAACATTGCCCGCAGCGCATCCGGTGAGGTGATTTCCAAGCACCTTGCCGCAGAATACGGTCTGGAAGACAAGTGGATTTTCGCCAGTGCAGGCACCGGCGCCCTCGTCGGCCACGGCGTCTACGAACACGTGGCCAACGAACTCGTTGAGCGCGGCTACAACCCCGAAGGTTTCGCGTCCCGCCAGCTCAACGGCCAGATTATTGAGAACGCCACCATCATCCTGGTGGCCGAGAAGGTACACGCCGACTGGATCGTACGCGAGTGGCCCCAGCACCACGCCAAGATCAAGCTCCTCAAGCAGGTTGCACGTATCCGCGAGGATGCACGCCGAGCCGAGCCTCTCTCTTACCTCTACTCACACGGCGCTCGTCCGCTCGATAGCGACAAGCTGGAAGACCCCTACCGCCGCGGCCCCGCAGCAGCAAAGGTTGCAGTGGACGAGGTGGAACAGTCCCTGCGTGTGATTCTGCCCTGGCTCGCACAGGCACACCGCTAAGCACGCGGCGCTAAATACAGCACTAACCCGGCAGGAGCAGATATCTATTCCTGCCGGGTTAGCTTTAGCCTCATACAGCAGAAAGTCCCCCACCGACCTAACGGTCAGCGGGGGACTTTCTTTAGGCTTTAGAAGCTTAGTGCTCGAAAATCTCGGTCACAGAGCCCTCATCGAAGACCTCGCGGATAGCTCGAGCAATCAACGGAGCGATGGAGAGAATAGTCAGGTTATCGAACTGCTTCTCTTCCGGCACGGGCAGGGTGTTGGTCACGACGACCTCCACAGCACCGCACTGGGACAGACGCTCAGCAGCCGGATCGGACAGAACCGGGTGGGTTGCCGCGATGATAACTTCCTTCGCACCCTTGTCCATGAGGACCTTCACGGCGCCAGCAATGGTGCCGCCGGTGTCAATCATGTCGTCAATCAGCACGCAGGTACGACCCTCGATGTCACCCACAACGGTCTTAGAAACAGCCTGGTTGGGGACGTTGATATCGCGGGTCTTGTGCACGAACGCCAGGGGTGCGCCATCCAGCAGATCAGCCCAGTGCTCAGCCACGCGGACACGACCGGTATCCGGAGAAACCACGGTTACGTTCGACAGGTCCTCAACGCGCTCACGGATATGCTTAGCCAGCACCGGAATTGCGAAGAGATGATCCAGCGGACCGTCGAAGAAACCCTGAATCTGCGAAGTGTGCAGGTCCACGCACATCAGGCGGTCAGCACCTGCAGTCTTGTACAGGTCCGAAATCAGACGTGCCGAGATAGGCTCACGACCCTTGTGCTTCTTGTCCTGACGAGCATAGGGGTAGAAAGGAGACACCACGGTAATAGAGCGAGCAGATGCACGCTTGAGTGCATCAATCATAATGAGCTGCTCCATGAGCCATTCGTTGATGGGTGCCGGGTGCGACTGAATCACGAAAGCGTCCGCACCGCGCACCGACTCCTCAAAACGGACGTAGGTCTCGCCATTGGCGAAGGTGTATGCGGAGGTGGGCAGCAGGTCGTGGTCAAGAGCCTGTGCGATCTCCTCGGCAAGCTTGGGGTGTGCTCGACCGGAGACCACTACAAGCTTGCGCTCACCGGGGTTGGTAATCTCGCTACTCATGGTGTTGTTCTTTCCTCGAATTAGGATTCTGCCGGTTCCTGAGCGCCAGCAGCCTTGGCGGCTTCGGCGGGTTCGGTACCAGCACGGTTCTTCAGGACCCAGCCCTCGATGGTGCGCTGGGAAGTCTCAGAGTAGGCGAGGGCGCCCGCAGGAACATCCTTACGGATGAGCGCGCCCGCGCCGGAGTAGGCACCGTCACCAACGGTAACAGGTGCGACGTAAATACCCGCGGAGCCCATGCGAGCATGAGCGCCAATAACGGAGCGGTTCTTCACCAGACCGTTATAGTTCGCGAAAATAGAGCCAGCACCAATGTTCGCGCCCTCACCGATGGTGGCGTCACCAACGTAGGACAGGTGCGGAATCTTTGCGCCATCGCCAATCTGCGAGTTCTTAGCCTCACAGAAGGTACCAAGCTTAGCGTCCTTGCCCAGGGTGGTACCGGGGCGCAGATATGCGAAGGGGCCAACAGTTGCACCTTCGCCAATGACAGCGCCGTGACCGTGCGTGCGGATGACGGTAGCGTCAGCCTCGACGGTCATGTCAGTCAGGGTGGAGTCCGGGCCAATGGTAGCGCCGGTAGCGACGGTGGTAGAACCGTGCAGCTGCACACCGGGCAGCAGGGTTACGTCATTCTCAATGGTGACGGTGACGTCAACCCAAGTGTTCTCAGGATCAACAATGGTCACACCATTACGCATGTGAGCCTCAAGGATGCGGTTGTTGAGCATACGACCCAGCTGAGCCAGCTGCACGCGGTCGTTAGCGCCCTCAACCTCCCAACGGTCCTCAATAGCCAGAGCGGAGGTGCGGTAGCCCTTAGAACGAGCAATGGACAGAACATCGGTAATGTACTTCTCGCCCTGTGCGTTGTTGGTGGTCACCTCGAGCAGTGCCTCACGCAGAACAGCCGCGTCAAAAGCGTAAATACCGGAGTTGATCTCGGTAATTTCGAGCTCTTCGGGGGACGCGTCCTTCGCCTCAACAATAGCGGTCACTTCGCCAGCCTGGTTACGGACAATACGACCGTAGGCACCGGGCTCATCAATGTGGGTGGTCAGGACAGTTACGGAGTTCTTGTCTTCCTCGTGGAAGGCAATCAGTTCGCGCAGAGTCTCGGGACGCAGTAGAGGAACATCGCCGTAGGTCACCAGGACGGTGCCGGAGACGGATGCCTGCGCATCCAGAGCATTCAGACCAACCTCAACAGCGCGGCCGGTACCCGGAATCTCATCCTGATCAACGATGGTTACCTCAGGGTCAAACGCAAGCACATGCTCAGCAACCTTATCGCGCTGGTGGCGTACCACAACGGCGAGGCGCTCAGGGTTCAAATCGCGTGCAGCAGCGACAGCGTGTTCAACCATGGAACGACCACCAATGCCGTGCATGACCTTGGGGGTAGCGGACTTCATGCGCGTACCAGCGCCTGCAGCGAGAACAATCACTGCAGAGGGTGCCAGTTCAGTGTTCACTGGGAAGACTCCTTAGACGAGGTTGTAAGAGTGAGGAGTGAGCGCGGACCGCTAACTCTCTATCAACGGTGCCGTTGAGTGCTTACGCTCCGCCACTAGGACTCGAACCTAGACAAACGGCTCCAAAGGCCGCTGTGCTGCCATTACACCATGGCGGATTATCCATACATTCATATGAGTTCCCGGCTACGGGTCCCCATTGTCATTGACCGCCATTTTGGGCATAGAACAGCGCAATGCAGGAAATGCTTTCCTCAGTTTATCAAATATCTGCCCTTCACTAAGCCGCCCACCCTGCAAAACCCACCACATTTCTCGACACTGCAGTAGCCCCTCATCAAAGCTTGGAGCGCTACTTGAACTGAAGACTCACCCTGTACCCTAGAAGGCGTGGCACATCTACTTGGCGGCGAATCGCTGCACCTCGAATTCCCTACCCGAACCATCTTTGAGGGCATCACGGTCGGCCTGAACGAAGGCGACCGTATCGGCATTGTCGGTCGCAACGGCGACGGCAAGTCCACCCTCATGAAGATCCTTGCTGGCCGGCTCGAACCGGACTCCGGCCGCGTTACCGTGCGCGGCGGCACCCGCATCGGCTACCTTGACCAGTCCGATGTTCTCGACGACGACCACACCGTCGGCTACGCGATTGTGGGCGACACCCCCGAATACGAGTGGGCCTCGCAGTCCCGTATCCGCGATGTCATCTCGGGCCTGGTCTCCGACCTGCCCTGGGATGCGCCGGTCTCGTCCCTCTCCGGCGGCCAGCGCCGCCGCGTAGCACTCGCCTCCCTGCTCGCGCAGGAGTGGGACGTGCTCATGCTCGACGAGCCCACCAACCACCTGGACGTTGAAGCCATCACCTGGCTCGCTAACCACCTGAAGTCCCGCTGGTCCAAGAATGCTGGCGGACTCATGGTCGTCACCCACGACCGCTGGTTCCTAGACGAAATCTGTACCGACACCTGGGAAGTGCACGACCGCATCGTCGAGCCCTTCGAGGGCGGCTACGCGGCGTACATCCTGCAGCGTGTGGAGCGTGACCGCCAGGCAGCCGCGGCAGAGGCGAAGCGTCAGAACCTGATGCGCAAGGAGCTCGCTTGGCTACGCCGCGGTGCGCCCGCGCGTACCTCCAAGCCGAAGTTCCGCATTGATGCTGCCAACGCCCTCATTGCGGACGTTCCGCCGGTGCGTGACACCGTGGAGCTGAAGAAGATGGCGGTCTCCCGCCTCGGCAAGGACGTGGTCGACCTCGAAAACGTTTCCGTCGTCTACGACGACCCCTCAATGCCCGGCGGTAAGCGTCCCGTGCTGAAAAAGGTCACCTGGCGTATTGCCCCCGGCGAGCGCACCGGCATCCTGGGCGTGAACGGCGCGGGTAAGTCCACTCTGCTCTCTCTGGTGACCGGCGATTTGAAGCCGACCGAGGGCCGTGTCAAGCACGGTAAGACCGTGAAGATTGCGACCCTGACCCAGCAGCTCGATGAGCTCAACGAGGTCGCTAACGATCGCGTCTCAGATGTGATTGGCCGCAAGAAGCGTAGCTACATTGCCGATGGTAAGGAGCTGTCCCCCTCGCAGATGCTGGAGCGTCTGGGCTTTACGAGCGCACAGCTGTCTACCCCGGTCAAGGACCTGTCGGGTGGTCAGAAGCGTCGCCTGCAGCTCATGCTGATTCTGCTGGATGAACCGAACGTGCTGATTCTCGACGAGCCGTCCAACGATCTGGATACCGATATGCTCGCCGCGATGGAGGATCTGCTGGACACCTGGCCGGGCACCCTGCTGGTGGTTAGCCACGACCGTTACCTCATGGAACGTGTGACCGATCAGCAGTACGCGGTTATTGATGGCTCGTTCCGTCACCTGCCCGGCGGTGTGGACGAGTATTTGGCGCTCTCGGCAGCCGGTGCTGGCGGTTCTGCCGCTGGCAGCGCGCAGGCGCGTGCTGCCTCCTCGGCGCAGGCTTCTGCCGAGCCGGATACCCCGAAGGTCTCCGGTGCCGAGCTACGTGCGGCCCAGAAGGAGTCCGGTGCGATTGAGCGCCGCCTAGCCAAGCTTGCTACAGAGCAGGAGAAGCTCTCCGAGCAGATGAGCGCTCACGATGCCTCGGACTACGCAGGTTTGGCGGCACTCGGCGAGCAACAGCAGGCACTTCAGGATGAGATTGACGAGCTAGAAATGCGCTGGCTCGAACTCTCCGAACTGCTGGGCTAAGGTCTACTGATATAAGGAATGCCGGTTCTAGATTCAATCTAGAACCGGCATTTGCGCATATATTCAGTTCTCCGTTACAGCGGCTACTAACGGTGAATAGATTCGAAAAGCTTCTCCCAATGCCGAACAACATATTCGGGCGAGAAAGTACGAGACTTTTCACGACACAAAGCAGATTTTTTGAGCCCGCAGCTGAGCATCGCTCATCGCCAGACGCATTTGCTCTTGCAGAGCTTCAACGCTGGGATCCTCCGCAAGATACCCCACTTCAGGCACCATCTCTCGAAGTGCGCTGGAAGAAGGATAGGAGATCAGAGGAGTTCCGACCTGCATAGCTTCTAAGAAAGACATCGGAAGACCTTCAAATTCTGACGCCATCACAGCCAAAGAACTCTGGGCGAACGTCTCGAGTACTTCCTTCGCGTTGAGCGTACCTCCAATCTCAACGCGGTGAGCAATTTCCGGATCAATCTGAGCTAGCTTCTCTTTCAAAGCTAGAGCCTCTTCTTCTGAGCCGCTTCCGTTATAGCGCAGCGTCCACTCAGGAAAGTCCTCAGCACATGCAATGAAGCTTTCAAGGATACGACCCAACCCCTTCTCAGGACCGTATCGCCCAATGTACTGAATAACAGGCTTCTTCTCCCCAAGACGCAGCATCTCAGAGATCTCTTCCGAAAGAGGCTCAACAGGGTTATGAACAGCATCTACGGGGCAGTTCAGCCACTGAGCAAACAGCTTAGCGTCACCCTCAGATAGCGTTACGAATGAGTCATAAGACGTAGCGACATTACGGAGAGTCTTTTCCTCATCCAAACGATAGGTACTGTTGTAGCCACTATGAAATTCGTGGATGTACCCGATGCCCTTTTTAGAATCGGATTGAGCGTACTTCGCCATGTAATCTGCAGTCTTCGCCATAGACGTCAAAACAACAGTATCTTTACCGAAAGACCGCAGGTAGCGGCGGGTCCGGAAAGTGTTATAGCAATCCCACAGGACCGTAAAACACTTCTTAACCGCCAATGCAGCTCCCAGAGGACCGGGATTGGTGTACACCAGTCGGTTATGGGTTGTCTTATTCACCAAAGGACCCGAATTAACCACAAAATCCGGCTCAATAGCGTCCGGATGACCAGCGGTATTGTCGAAGAGCGCCATATAACTGACGTTGTACCCGGCCTCGTCAAAGGCACGCCCCAGAAGCTTATTGACGGTACTAATACCGCCCAGAATGCTGTAACGATCCTGCGCAATAATAATGTTTTTAACCTTCATCCATACTCCCCCTTTTTTTATAGATAGTAGATAATAGCTAGCGGAAGCGAATGAATATTAGATCGTATATATGTGTCAAATACTAATGATACAGAACCGCAATGACTGCGCTCACAGCGTGGTTGCCCGTATCGCGAAGAGCGGACGCAAGAGCATCCGCCCGAGCCTGCGAAGAAGCCAGCAGAAGCACCGTCGGGCCGGATCCAGACACCAGGGAGGCGTACACGCCCTCACTATCGCGCAGGCTCAGGGTCTGCTCCAGCTGCGGCGCGCACGAAAGCGCGGGAGCCTGCAGGTCGTTACGCAGCAGGGGTGCTATGGAGGCGAGCGCCGCCTCCGAACCATCATAAGAGTTCAGAGCTTCCAGAAGCTCTGCAGGTTCCACCAGCTCACCGGAGGCAGGGTACAGCCCCGAGGCGCGGCCCGCATCCAGCTGTTTGAAGACGCTGGGGGTGGAGAGGCCAAACTGCGCGGCAACAATCACCAGGTGCAGAGGCTCCCGAGGCGCCACAACATTCTGCAGCTCGGTACCGGTCCCCTGCCCCAGGGCGAGGGTCTGCCCGAGCGCGGCGCGCACGCTAAAGGGAATATCGGCACCCAGCTGCGCGGCGAGACGTTCATAATCTGTCTGGGTCAGGAGCGTAGCCGTGCGGCCGGTTGTGTGCAGGTAGCGGTCTGTAGCAATGAGGGCGGCAGCCGCATCCGCTGAGCCGCCAGCCATACCGCCTGCCACGGGCACAGCCTTCGCAATATGCAGGTGCAGCGCCGGGGCAGATTCAATACCGTGTTCCGCAAGAATCAGCTCGGCGGCACGGTACACGAGATTCCGTTCATCCATCGGCACAGCGGCAGGGTCGAACTGCCCCGCCTGCATCTGCTGATCCACCAGGGAGCCGGGCACAATATCCATGCTCAAGCTCAGCCCCGGTGTCTGCCCCTCAGAGACCGTAATGGTCTCCGTCAAAGAGACCGCCGCAAAAAGCGTAGTCAACGGGTGGTAGCCGTCCGGTCGGACATCCCCCACGGCGAGGTACAGATTGACCTTACCGGGAGCATCAACCGAAATAGCGGCCTGGGTACTCATCAGCGCATACACCTTTCGCGCGGGAACTCGCGTGAGAACGTCAGTGAAAAATTCAGAGCGGAAAAAGCTACTCCGCTACAGGCTCAGCCGGAATAGTCAGCGAAGCCTCCGCAATGCGGATAAAGCCGTGAATATCCAGCTTCTCACCGCGTTCCGTCGGAGCGATACCGGCAGCCACCAGAATCTGCTCCGCACGCGCACCCGAACCCGCCCAGGAGCTCAACGCAGCGCGCAGAGTCTTACGGCGCTGAGCGAAAGCGGCATCCACAATCGTGAACACCAGGTCACGGTCAACGGTAGAAAGAGGCTCCTCGCGCATGCGGAAACCCACCAGGCCCGAGTTAATCTTCGGCGCAGGCCAGAACACGTTCTTGCCAATCACGCCCGCCTTATACACCTCGGCATACCAATTGGCCTTCACCGAGGGCACACCGTAAATCTTCGAACCCGGGGTTGCGGACAGGCGATCGGCGACCTCATCCTGAACCATCACCAGGGCGTGACGAATGCTCGGGAACTGCGCAAACAGGTGCAGAAGCACCGGAACCGCCACGTTATAGGGCAGATTCGCCACCAGAGCATCCGGAGTGCGAGGCAGCTCGGTGACCTTCAGAGCATCCATGAGCACCACGTCAATATCGCCCGCCTTCTCAGGGCGGAACTTCTCAATCGTGTGCGGAAGCTGCTGAGCCAGCGGCGGGTCAATCTCCACCGCCACCATGTCCTTCGCAGCGTCCAGGATGCCGAGAGTCAGCGAACCCAGGCCCGGGCCGACCTCCAGCACCGTCTCCTCCGGTGAAATCTCTGCCGCGTTGACAATACGACGAATCGTATTGGGGTCAATCACAAAGTTCTGCCCAAGAGTCTTCGTAGGACGAATACCGAGCATCTCGGCAAGCTCGCGAATCTCAGCAGGGCCGAGCAGGGGCAGATCGTTCACAGCGTTCCTTCACATAGGTGGATGGTGGGGAGGTTACAGTTTAGGTTACCGCGAGAAACGCTGCTTTACCTCATCAAGAGTGGCTTCCAGAGCGTTCTTAGCGTTTGTAATACGCTTCTTCGGAGCCAAAGCAATGCGCAGTCGATCCAGAGGACCAGTACCGTGCTGGAGGCTATTCACCTTATCCAGATGACGCTTACCGGATTCCAAGATGACGCTACTACCCTCCCAGCCGCACAGGCCCGGCTGCACAAAACGCACATCCACACCCCACTGCTGGTACAGCTTGTAATCATCAGCCACGGTACCCGGCACCTTGTCCTCAAGCTGCTTGAGCAGCAGCTCAGCGCCCGAACGGGAAATCAAATACAAGCCGGTGCAAATCAGGGGCCAGGTACCGTACGGCTTACCCATACGGTACTTACCGTGCACAAAAGGAGACAGCAGGGACAGGCGGATGTATTCCACATGCGGGTTCAGCTTGCCGGCATCATTTGCAAAAGAATCGCTGAGGTTCACCAGCTGAACCTGCGGGTACTTCGTGATGATTGCGTTCACGACCGCCTCAGCATCCGGAGAAATAAGGATGTCGTCTTCGGCAATCAGCGCCCAATCGGCGTCACTTGCAATAAAGTCACGCCACATATTCACATGGCTGAGCATGCAGCCCTTCTCCGCGGGGCTAGGGTCACGATGCCAACGGCTACGGAAAAACTCAACGTCAAATTCTTCATCAGCGACGTGATTATCGCGATTATCCACCGCAGAATAACGGATAAAGTCTTGCGCCGGCGCACCCACCGAATAGAACGAATCGAAACGGTTCGCGCCGTCCAGGCCCAGAACATACTTCAGAATCTTTGCCATGTTTTTCCCTTCAATAACTCATCCAGAAGACCTAAGCAGTAGAAGATCGCGTCGGTTAATGATGAGTTTTCAGAACTTCAGACCACCTGCACAACAGAGGGGTTCATCAATCTTAAAAATCAGTGCGTAAACGGCAGGGAGTCTGAAATATTGAGCGTGTGATAAATACGCACACCGCAGTGCAACGTAAAAAGAATTCTATCATTCACCATGCGCCAATCTCAGGTCTCCGCAGGTTAAAACGCGATATGGCACGCGTCGTACTGGTGCACAGCAAAAATCCCCTCCCTACCGCAGATACACGATGGGGAGGGGATACTAGACAGGCAGAAGACCCACATATTTACATTTTTATGTGATGACAGTAGCCCAATCCGTCTCTGGGTTACCGTCTCTGGATTATCGTCCTAGACGCTGCTTCACATCTTCGAGAGTGGCATCCAGAATATTCTTCGCGTTCGCAATACGCTTCTTCGGCGCCAGAGCGATGCGCAACCGGTCGATAAAACCGGTGCCATGCTGCGTGCTCTTGAGACTTTCCAAGTGACGAACGCCAGAAGTTTGAATGAGGCTGGTACCTTCCCAACCGCACAGGCCGGGCTGCACCAAATATACGTCCACTCCCCATTCTCGGTAGAGGGAATAATCATCAGCAACAACGCCGGGAACCGTCTCGCCATAACATTCTACGAGTCGTTCAGCCCCAGAACGCGAAAGAAGATACAAGGCAGCACCATACAGAGGCTTTGAACCATAGGCACTACCCATACGGTACTTGCCGTACACAAAAGGAGAAAGCAACGAAAGACGGGGGTAATCAACCTGCGGGTTGAGCTTGCCAGCTTCAGAAGCGTAGATATCGCCCAGGTTAACCATCTGCACGTGAGGATACTTTTCGATAATCCTCTCCACTACAGGCTGCAAGTCAGGGGAAATGAGAACATCGTCCTCTGCCAGCAAAGCCCAGTCGGCATCTGAAGCGAGGAAGTCCTTCCACATGTGGTAGTGGCTCAAAGCGCAACCCTTTTCGGCAGGCCTCGGCTCTTTACCGTAACGAGCCAAGAACAGCTTGCTATCGAATTGTGCATCAGTGACGTGATCATCACGGTTATCCACCGCAGAATAACGCTGAAAACCTTGAGCGGGTGCCCCCACCGAGAAGAAAGAATCAAACCGGTTAGCGCCGTCCAGTCCCAGAACGTATTTCAGAATTTTTGCCATGAATTTCCCTTTGCTGTGGCACACCCATACAGTCCTAATCTGAAACGACAGAAGCCATGCATGAGTGCCGAGTATTGACTTGGCACCGACAAACACAGAGCACGCCGAAAATATGCGCGCACGATAACAAATTGCCTAGTCAGTGAGTGATGAATTGTATGTATAAAAATACCCTATCACTCATGTGAAGATAGTACCCGGGAATTGGCGTGCGGCACCCTGTTATGTCTCGCACGTTACGCGATACCTCACGCGCTAAAGCTGAAAATAGCTACAAAAAAAGCCCCTCCCCGCCATGCATGTATGACAGAGAAAGGCTTTCTCAAAGAGGCTTACTTATTTCGCCTTGCCCAGGCGCTGCTTCACCTCATCAATGGTGGCGTCCAGAGCATTCTTTGCATTCACCAAACGCATCTTCGGAGCCAACGCAATACGCACTCGATCCAGGGCGCTCGACCCCTTCTGGTTCTCAGCCAGCATCTCCAGGTGGCTCTTACCGGATTCCAGGATCACACTGCTACCCTCCCAATCGCACAGACCGGGCTGCACAAAACGCACATCCACACCCCACTGCTGGTACAGCTTGTAATCATCAGCCACAGTACCCGGCGCCTTGTCCTCAAGCTGCTTAAGCAGCAGCTCAGCACCCGAACGAGAAATCAGATACAGACCCGTGCAGCCCAGGCGGGTCGAACCGTACAGCTTACCCATACGGTACTTACCGTGCACAAAAGGAGACAGCAGAGACAGGCGAATATAATCCAGGCGCGGGTTCATAGTGCCCGCCTTGAACGAGTACGCATCGCACAGGTTCACCAACTGAACCTGCGGGTACTTGGTGATGATCGCGTTCACCACCGCCTCAGCGTCCGGAGAAATAAGGACGTCATCCTCAGCAATCAGAGCCCAGTCAGCATCCGACGCAACAAAGTCCTCCCACATCTTCACGTGGCTGAGCATGCAGCCACGCTCAGCCGGGGTGGGTTCACGATGCCAGCGGCTACGGAAAAGTTCAACATCAAATTCGTCATCGGTCACATGATTATCACGGTTATCCACCGCAGAATAAGGCACGAAATCCTTCGCGGGCGCGCCCACCGAATAGAACGATTCAAAACGATTCGCGCCATCCAGGCCCAGAACATACTTCAGAATCTTTGCCATAGTGTCCTCCTAAAGCACCAGCCACGGGGTGCTAAACATAAAATCTCGTCGGGACGTTTGCAGTAGCAATTTTGAACACACTATTGAGGAACTATACGTACCTAAATACTGCAAACCAAATCATGGCATAGCTGTTTGAGTGAATTGAAGATATTCGCTACAGTCTAGCACGCAGGCACGCACCGCGAGGCGACTCAGAGTAAGCACCCCAGCGTAGCTATCCGCTACAGGCTGTACGCGCCTACCACTGACCGTAAACCCGCTCCGAATTCTCACGGATACGGCGGCAGAGCGCCTCCAGCTCCTCACCGCGATGAGCCGCCATAAAACGCACCGTGTAGTTCGTCATGTAGGACGCATTCGGGCGGCCACGGAACGGATGCGGAGTCAAGAACGGTGCATCCGTCTCAGCCAGCATCAGCTCCGGGCGAGCCATCGCCAACGACTCCTGAATACCCTTCGAGTTCTTGAAAGTCACCGTGCCGGCAAAGCTCATATACCAGCCGCGCTCATTGCAGATCGCCGCAAGCTCCGGGCCACCCGAATAGCAGTGGAACACGGTACGTTCCGGCGCGCCCTCTTCATCCAGGATCCGCACAACGTCCTCGTGCGCATCACGGTCGTGAATCTGCAGCGCCAGATTGTGCTTCTTTGCCAGACGGATGTGCTCGCGGAAGCTGTAGTGCTGCGCCTCCATACCTTCCTCACCGGTGCGGAAATAGTCCAGGCCGGTCTCGCCAATAGCGCGCACACGGTCGGCGGTGGCTAGCGCGTCGAGGGTGGCGAGCGCCGCCTCCAACTGTCCGGCTGCAGCCAGCTCGGGGGCGGTGTTGGGGTGAATCGCAATAGCGGCGAGGACACGCTCATCAGCCTGCGCGGCGGCAACCGCGTATAGGGAGGAGGGGATATCGCATCCGACCTGCACGATGGCGCCGATGCCGAGCTTCTCACCGGCGTCGAGTGCATCGCGGGCGCTGATTTCTACTTCGCCGTCGAGCAGGTCCATGTGGGTGTGGTTATCCACAATCGGGTACGGTAGCGGCTCGGGGGCGGGCGGGAAGACCAAGTTGCGGCTGCGGCCGTTCTCGCCGGTGGTGGAGCGGCGGCGGGTTCCCTCTCCGCCTTCGGCGTCGCTGATGCCGGTGTAGAGTTCCGCCTTATAGGGTGCGGGCACTTCACCGGGCACCGGCTCCCAGCCGTTAGGCAGGGCGGTTGCCTGGAGTGCCGCGGGGGTGGGCAGGGTGTAGTTCGCCAGGGCGGCGAGGGAGTTCAGGTACTCCTGGGTGATTTCAGGACCGGGGTGGCTCTGACACATTGATAAATCCTCGGGATAAAACTGCGGGGTAAAGCTGGGGGGGTAAAGCTGCGGGATGTTTCTGGGTTATTCGGAGCGGGCAGCCAGTGCCGCCTCGTACAGGTCACGCTTGGAGGTGCCGGTCTCGGCTGCGACCGCGGCGCAGGCACTCTTGAGGCGCTCGCCGCCAGCCACGCGGTCGAGGACCAGTTGCACTACGTCCTGCGCTTCGGGGGTTTCGGGGGCTTGTGCGCCCTCAACAATAATGACGATTTCGCCTCGGACGCGTTCAGACTCAGCCCATTCGGCAAGCTCAGCCAGGGTACCGCGTCGAACCTCTTCGTGAAGCTTAGTTAGCTCACGGCTGACCGTTCCGCGGCGGTCAGCACCGAAGATCTGCACGAAGTCTGCCAGGGTTGCGGCAGTGCGGTGCGGGGATTCGTAGAAAATCATGGTGCGCTCCTCCCCCGCCAACGATGCAAGACGGCGGGTGCGCTCGGAGCCCTTGCGGGCGAGGAAGCCTTCGAAAGTGAATCGTCCGGTGGGCAGACCTGAGAGCGCGAGCGCGGTCAACGCAGCGGAGGGGCCGGGCACCACCGTGACGGGCAGGTCGGCTTCCGCAACGGCTGCGGCGGCAACGTAGCCGGGGTCGGAGATGGTGGGCATGCCCGCATCCGAGAGCAGTAGCACGCGCTGACCGTCCTGTACCGCTTGCACGATGGTTTCGCTGCGTTCGGCTTCATTGTGGTCGTGGTTGACGATAATGCGGCCGCGGGTGCGCACGCCAAGCCCGGAGGCGAGGGTTCGTAGCTTGCGGGTGTCTTCAACGGCGATGAGGTCTGCGGTGGCGAGGGCTGAGCGCAGTCGATCGGAGGCGTCAGCGAGGTTGCCGATGGGGGTGCCGCCGAGGATGAGCACGCCACCTTCTTCTGAGGTGACGGCGGTATCAGCGGTGTCAGTCTGGGGTGCCTCGACCGTTTCTGAGGGGTCGGTGGTTTCTTCGGTGTATTCTGCGGGTGCGGTCATGGCAGGCCTCGTGTCTGTGTCTGGTCTTCGTGTACCCACTAAGTGTAACGCCCGCGCTCAATCCGGTGCCGGGTGGTCGTGCCGGGTAATCTTGCCGGGTGGGACGCAGGTCAGGGCTCCACGTTAGGCGCAGGTTCCGGGTGCGTCATATAAGCCATTCACAGGCTGAAATGGTGCATCGTGCGTTCTGACCCTTTAGGATTGATGGGGTGAAGATACCTAAGCTACTTTCTCCCGCATCTGCCGCTCCGGTTGGTCCGGCCGATTTGACCCGTTCTTCGTCTGAACGCGGTCGTTACGGCCTCGATTCTCTGCTGGATGCGCTCGCTGTTGCCTATATTCGTGCCCCGCGTTGGGGTTGGTTGGCGCCTGCATTGATTGTGCTGGTTGCCGGTATTCTGCGTTTTTATAATTTGGCGCATCCGAATGCCATTGTTTTTGATGAGACGTACTACGCCAAGGACGCCTACTCGTATGTGCATTATGGCTATGAGTTGAGCTGGTCGAAGGACGCTAATGCTTCCTTTGCGGCGGGTCATCCGTCGGGTCTGTTGACGGATTCGCCGGAGTATGTGGTGCATCCGCCATTGGGTAAGTGGATGATTGCCGCGGGCATGGCGATTTTTGGTGATAATAATCCCTTTGGTTGGCGTGTTTCTGCTGCGGTGATTGGCACCCTGTCGGTGGCGTTGATTGCCTATGTGGGCTGGTTGCTGTTCCGTTCGATGACGGTGGCGACTATTGCGGCGCTGCTGGCTGCTGTGGATGGTCTGATGCTGGTGGAGTCTCGTTTGGCTCTGCTGGATATTTTCCAGATGTTCTGGATTTTGGCGACTTTTGCGTGTCTGGTGCTTGACCGTATTCAGGCGCGGCGCGTGTTGGCGCGCCATATTGCAGAGGCGGCACGCCAGAATGGCGGTGTGCTTCCGCCGATGCCGTGGGGCCCGAGCATGGGTCTGCGCCTGTGGCGTTTCGCTGCCGGTGTGTGCGCTGGTGCCGCGGTGGGCGTGAAGTGGAATTCGTTGTTCTTCGTTGCGGCGATGGGTCTGCTCACGGTGTTCTGGGATATTAATGCTCGCCGTATTGTGGGTCTGAACAAGTGGGGTTTGACGGCGCTGGTGCGTGACGGCATCCCCGCGTTCTTCCAGATGATTGGTGTGGGTCTGCTGGTGTATCTGAGCACTTGGGCGGGCTGGTTCCAGTCGTCGAATGCGTATTTCCGCCGCTGGGCTGTTGAGAACCCGGGCAAGGGTATCATGTGGCTTCCTGAGGATTTGCGTTCCTTGTGGGAGTACCATGTCTCGGCGTTTAAGTTCCATTCTGGTTTGAGTAGCCCGCATACGTATGCTTCGCAGGCGTGGCAGTGGCTGGTTTTGGGTCGCCCGACCTCGTACTACTATGAGTCGCCGAAGTTGGGTTCTTCGGGTTGTACCGTGAAGTCCTGTTCCGAGGCTATTTTGAATATCGGTAACCCGGCGATTTGGTGGGCTTTTATTCCGGCGATTATTGTGGCGCTTCTGGTTTTGTTACTGAAGCGTGATTGGCGTTTTGGTGCGCTGCTGGTTGTGTTCGGTGCGGGATATTTCCCGTGGTTTATGTACCCGACTCGCACGATGTTTTATTTCTACGCTCTGTCCTTTGAGCCGTTCCTGATCCTGCTGTTGGCGGGTGTTTTGGGTCTGGCGCTGTCGGGTACTCGCGGTTCGGTGTTGCGTGCCCGTTTGGGCGTGACGCTGGTAGCGATTTACCTGGTGGGTGTGCTCATGTTGAGTGCATACTTTATGCCGTTGTGGACTGCTCAGGTGATTCCGTATGAGCAGTGGTATTCGCATATGTGGTTTAAGTCCTGGATTTAGGCTCAGGTTTTAGGCTCGGGATCTAGGCGGATCTAGGCTCAGATTTTTGGCTGGGGTTTTGGCCCTGGTTTTAGTCCTGGGTTCAGGCGCGAGCGATACGAGCTTGGGTATAGCGAAGGGGGCTGGGTTCTACCGTGTGGTAGAGCCCAGCCCCCTTCGTTGTGCCCTTTCCGCGCTGGTTTGCACGGTGAAGTGGCTGATGATTTTAGTTGTCGCCAACTCGTGCGGAGGCGAGCTTGACGCGCAGTTCCTGGCGTTCCTGGCGGCGGCGTTCTGCCTTGAGCTTGCGGTACTTGGTGGGCCAGGTGGTCACGAGCAGGAACGTAATCTGCGCTGTCACAAGGACCGCTACGGCGATTGCCGCGTCGATCCAGAATTGCGGCGGGTAGAGGCGGATCAGGGAGCTTCGTACGGAGAATTCCCAGTTGCCCTGCGGGAAGAACACCTGGTGGAAGGTGGTGAACAGCCATTCCCAACCGAAGACGCCCACAACGCCGAGCACCGCAATAAGTCCCAGGGTAATCCATGCGCCACAGAAGAGGCTGCGGCGGATGGTTCCGGGGGCGCGCTCGCGCAGAGAGATGCTGCTAAAGAGCGTCAGCAGGAAGAGCGCGGCAACGGCTACGGTGGCGATGAGCAGTACCCACTTCACGTCGTGCATGTGGTTCACTTCTGCTTCGGTGAAGGCGAGGGTGTTGTCGGCACCGGTGGTGACGCGGGCGAGGTATTCGCGCGGCGCGAAGTTGTTGATGTAATCCATACCGTAGGAGCCCAGGCGCATCCTCTCGACGAGGTAGTAGCCGTAGCTGTCTTCGGGGAATCCGGGGCGGTGGTACTCGAGCCAGAGGAAGGGCGCGGAGGCTACAGCTCGGATCGCGATCATGAGTACGGTCAGCGGTACGGTGAGCGCGATGAGGGTTGCGCGGAGTTTGAGGAAGCGCGGGGTATCTTCCACGGCGTCTTCGCGGGCTGCGGCGCGTTCTGCAGCTTCGGGCGAGGTTGCCAGGGAAGACAGCGGCGCGTTGGGGTCCGCGACCGCGTGGGTGTGACCGGTGCGGGTGGTTTCGGTGCGGTACTTGCGTCCGGCGGTGGAGGCGCTTGCCGCCTCCGCGGTAGCGACGGGTTCTGCTTCAACCGCATTTTCGGCTTCTGCTGCTGCAGCTGCTTCTGCTTCGGCTGCCCTCTGCATGGTTTCGCGGTTGAGGTCGCTGAGCGTCGGGTTTTTGGGGGTGCTCTGCGAGTCGCGCACGAGGGGCACGAAACCGGTGGAGACGTTGGTGCGGGTGCGTACGCGGGTGCCGACGCCCTGTTCGCGGAGTTTGCTGCGTGCGGGGACGACGGGTACGGAGCCGGTAGGCAGGTCGGGTTCTTCGGCGACGGTGGGTACGTCTGCTGCGATGCGTCCGAAAGCGCCGGTGTGCGGTGCCGGTTCGCTGGTCACGGTCTCTGCTCGGCGAGCTTTGAGGAGTTCTTCGGCGCTATTTCGGCGGATGGCCGGGCGCAGTGCGCCCCACATTCCTCGGGGTGTTTCTTTGCTCATGGATCTCGCGTTCTTTTCGAGTGAATGGTGTTTGAGTGAGTTGCGGGTGTCTGTACTATCTGCCAGTTTCTCATACGCAAAGAACCTTCCGCATGAATTCGCGGAAGGTTCTTTGCATTCGGGTGTTTAAATTCTTGGGTTCGAATTCTAGGATTCGGTGGTGTCCGAACCCTGGACGGGTACCTTGTAGACCACTCGCCAACCCTGCGGTGCCGTCAGCCGTGCGGCGTGGTCGTCGCAGAGGTCGTAGGCGTGGGGTTCGCGGAATTCAGAGAGTGCGTCAATGATTGCCGTGGAGTCTGCATAGGAGTAGTGGAGAGTAACAGTCGCCTCTCGCTGGCAGGTTTGGCGGGAGCACAGTCGTGCGGTCTGCATGTGGATGGTACCTTCCTGGCTTAGCTCGCCTGCTTGCGCAGTCGGCGGCGTTCACGTTCTGACAGCCCGCCCCAGATTCCGAAGCGCTCGTCATTGTCCATTGCATATTGTAGACATTCTTCGCGCACGGGGCATACACCGCATACCCTTTTGGCGTCTCGGGTGGAGCCGCCTTTCTCGGGGAAGAAGGCTTCGGGATCGGTCTGGGCGCAGAGTGCTTCAGCTTGCCAGGCGAGTTCTCCATCTTCGCCTTCGGTTCCGTAGAGTCCTGCCGCTGCGGTCCAGATGTCAGTGCAGAGAGGGGGGTTGAGCCGCTTGGCTCGTTCTGCTTCTGAGAGAAAGACGTCGGCGACTTTTTCGAGAGATTGAGTGGGATTCATGCTACGGTGCTGAGCGCCTGATGCGCGCGCGGCCGCGACAGAGCGGTCGGATGCAATGTAGGAGCCCATGGGTTTTCCTTCCGTGTTCTCATTGTGAACTTAATGAGTCTGCGGATCCGTCGTGGACGGAATCTTCGTGTGTATGGTGTGGAGCGGTTTGCTCTGGCCTCTACGGTCCCTTCCGGAGCAAACGCAGTTATACATCTATTAGACGTGCGACACGCCGTTTCGTCAAACTAGACTTAATCAATGTTTAGATGTATGTGTTACAAGCGTCATATTTAATGTGATTTTGACCTTTATATATTTTTCCTCCCCTCACTTGCCCTGTATCACATCTTGAGCCGGTCTCAAGTTTCCCCTTTTCAGGGCTAGTTTCCATCGCCGGTAAATTCTGCATCTTGACTGCAAATATAAGGGAAGTCAGCTCAGCAGGGGTCTGCCAAACCCCCGCTACCAGAAATTTTCAGGAAATTCGAAAAGAAAAGTTTATCTTTTTGGCGTCCATGCCTTGCATATTTTCCGCGCTTATTGCGAAACATTTATATTTACAATTTATATATATGCTGTATTTCAAAACAGGACCTTCGTTAGTGCAAAGGTTTTTCATCATTAGGTTTTTTTAAGCCCCATTAGAAGTTTTTACTTTACCCCTGTACTTTCTAGCCCGGTGACCGACGCTCTACTCCCTCATAGAACCGCATCACCTCCCCCGCAGACCCCCCGAACCTGTCCCCGTGCCTCCATTCCTTCTGAACCGTGCGGTAGAGTGAAACCCATGGTTACTCTCTCCCCCACCGGCGCATCCGTGCCTACAACTCTGAACCGTTTCTTTGAGAAGCTCAGCAGCCAGCAGACCCCCGCCCTCATCTGGTATTCGGCGGCAGGCGAGCGCATTGAGCTCTCCGGCAGGGTTCTCATGAACTGGATTGATAAGAGCGCAAACCTGCTGGTTGAAGAATGCGAGCTGGAGTCCGGCGAGGGTTTTGACCTCCAAGCACCTCTGCACTGGCGCACTATTGTTCTGGGACTGGCGGCACTGCGCGTGGGCGCTCTCCTCGATCAGGATGAGCCGCTGGTTGCCGCGGTCTGCACCGAGCAGGAGGCGGGCTATACGAATAACCCCGCGTACCTTCTGGCGGTTGACCGTGCACCGCTGGCGCTTTCCTACACCGGCGATCTGCAGTCGCTGGCTCCGCACGCCGAGGAGGTGCTCGATTACTGCGCTCTGGTGCGTAGCTTTGGCGACCAGTACTCGGGTCTGCTTCCCGATGATTCAGCAGAAATCATTGAGGGTTTCAGCTATGCGGAAGCCTACGAGCAGGCTCTCACGCAGGCACAGGCATATCGTACGGCGGGCTATACGCTACCTTCGGGGCAGCGTGCGCTCGCTTTGGAGTTGAGCCCCGACTACGGTTTTGATGCCTCGGAGGCGACCCTGAGCGCCCTGCTGGAGGTGCTAGCTATTTTGGTCTCGGGCCATGCGGTGTTTGTGGCTGACCCGAGCGTCAACTGGCAGAATGGGCAGCTGGCGTCTTTGATGGTTGCCGAGCGTGCGGTGGAGATTTCCCGCGCATAGCGCCCCTCTCCTGTTGCCTGAAAAATCGCGTGGAAGGCTACCAATCACACGGAGCGCGAACAAACATATAGGTCTTTAAACGATTCATCCCCCGACACCGTTCGTGTCGGGGGATGAATCGTTATACCACGTTCTAACTAAGCTGCTTCTACGGTCAGAGGAGCTCAACCCGAGGAGCTTAGGAGTTCTGCGAGCCCGGCTTCGACTGTGCCTCAGGTGCAGTTGCTTCAGAGGTTGCCTTACGTGCTGCAGGTTCTTCGCCATCAAGAATGGCGGCGGCTTCATCAAACATGCGGCCGAGCTCCTCGTGGTCGGTGCCTTCGCCCTCTTCAACCTTCTGGCGGTGCGAACCGTACACCCAGAAGCGGTAGAGGAAGTAGCGAAGAATGGTGCCCAGAATGGTACCGATAATCGTACCGGAGATGAAGGATGCCTCGGGGGTGCGCAGGTTCAGCACGTAGGTACTGAATGCCACACAGCCTGCTTCGACGAGAATACCGAGCAGGTTGACCAGTCCGAATTCGACCGCTTCACGCTTCCAGTTTTCGGAGCGGGAGTCGCGGAAGGTCCACAGGCGGTTCATGAGCCAAGAGAAGATGGTTGCGACAATACTTGCAACGACCTTCGCCTTGGTGTGGGACTCCGACATGATGGTCATCATCAGCACCCACACCGTTACAGAGTTGACGATGAAGGCGGCACCGCCCACGGTACCGAATTTGAGCACCTCAATACCGTAGCTGTCCCAGAGGGATTTCAGGCGTTCGGTCATGGTCGGTTTAGTCTGTGCGCTCATGCGGGGCCTATCTAGAGGAGTTCAGGGGAAAGAGCTGGCACTGTTACGGTGGGTGTCATTCATGCCGCCACTATGGAGTGCGTCAGCCTCTTTTACAAGCTCTTATATGTTATTACAGTCCCGGTTGGTTGTTTGTACCTTTGAGAGTTTTTCCACAGACCTCCCAGCTAACGAGACATTCCCTTTCATCTCACGTTGACTGGGCAGAAGGCAGGTTTTTACGATTTCTTCCGGCTTTTACGCCCAAATATTGGGCTCTACCGCCCAGTTAAACCCATTCTGTGACCTTAATGTGGTCTTGCTCCCACAGGCCCTCCGAACCCGGTACACTTAGGTGATGTGACTTACCCTGTGACTGGACCCGTAATTGGCGTCATCGGCGGAGGCCAGCTGGCCCGCATGATGGCACCCGTAGCAACTAACCTTGGCCTGAACCTGCAGATTCTCGCGGAGGCGCCCACCGTCGGCGCCGTGGCAGCGGTACGTACCGCCCCCGTCGGGGACTACAAAGATCTGGACACCCTCCGCGAATTTGCTCGCGGCAAGGATGTCATCACTTTCGACCATGAGCATGTGCCCACCGAATTTCTGCGCACCCTCATGGCGGAGGGTGTGAATGTACAACCCCACCCGGAGGCTCTGCAGTACGCGCAGGATAAGCTCCTGATGCGCGCCGCTATTGAGCGTCTGGGCCTGCCGAACCCCCGCTGGGCTAAGGTTTCTACCCTGGACGAGCTGCTCGCCTTCGGCGATGAAATCGGCTGGCCCGTTGTGCTGAAGACCCCGCGCGGCGGTTACGACGGCAAGGGCGTACTCGTCCTGGATTCCCCCGAGGAGGCTCGCGAGCGCAGCGCCGAGTGGTTCGAGCAGCTGCCTTCCCGCACTGATTTCTCCGCCCTACTTGCCGAGGAGAAGGTTCCTTTTACCCGTGAACTCTCCGCGCTGGTGGCTCGCCGTGAAAGCGGCGAAGTGCGCCCCTGGCCGGTTGTTGAGACCATTCAGGTGAACTCCATCTGTGATGAGGTTATTGCACCCGCGCAGGACCTGGACCCCGAGATCGCTGAGGCTGCCGCAGCCGCTGCGGTGACCATTGCCTCCGAGCTGGGCGTGACCGGTGTAATGGCTGCCGAGCTTTTCGAGGTTCCCGGCTCCCCCGCAGGCTTCTACATCAATGAGCTGGCGATGCGCCCGCACAACACCGGCCACTGGACTCAGGACGGCTCGGTGACCAGCCAGTTCGAGCAGCACCTGCGTGCTGTGCTGGATCTGCCGTTGGGTGACACTTCCGTGTTGGAGGGTGTTGCCGTGATGAAGAACTATCTGGGCGGCGAGAACGAAGACATTTTCGGTGTCTACCCGCTGGCGCTTTCGGCTGAACCGCGCGCAAAGATCCACTTCTACGGCAAGGAAACCCGTCCGGGCCGCAAGATCGGTCACGTGAATATTTCTGGCACGGTGGCTGAGCTTGAGGCGCTGCGTCATAGCGCCGCGAATGCCGCCTCCATTTTGCGTGACGGCCGCCCCCTGTAGCCCTATTTTTAGCCGGTGCGTGGGGTGAGAGTATCCTGCGTATCCGACGCACCCTATTGATGGTGGTTCGCCACCGCATCCTGAAAGGATATGAGGATTATGTCTCAGTCTCCCTATAATTCTTCCCAGCCCATTGTTGGCATTGTGATGGGTTCGGATTCGGATTGGTCGGTCATGGAGGCCGCCGCCGAGGTTCTGGACGAGTTCGGCATCCCTTACGAGGCTGATGTTGTTTCTGCACACCGCATGCCCGAGGACATGATTGAGTACGGCAAGAAGGCTCACAGCCGCGGTATTCGCGTGATTATTGCCGGTGCCGGCGGCGCCGCTCATCTGCCCGGTATGCTCGCCTCCGTCACCGCGCTGCCGGTGATTGGTGTTCCGGTGCGTCTGAAGAACCTCGAGGGCATGGATTCGCTGCTGTCGATTGTCCAGATGCCCGCCGGTGTTCCGGTAGCTACCGTCTCCATTAATGGCGCTCGCAATGCGGGTCTGCTGGCTCTGCGTATTCTGGGTTCGGGCACTGATGCGTTTGCTCAGCAGGTTCACTCTGACCTGCGTGAATTCTCGCAGAATCTGCGCCAGACCGCAATGGACAAGGGAGCCGCTCTGCGCACCCGAGTTGCCGAGGCGAAGGCAAAGGCAGCGGCCGAGCGCGAGGCGGAGGAGAGCTCCTCCGCACCCCGCCCCACTCCTGCACCCGAAGCTTCCTCGGAGCCCCAGGCTTACGTTCCCTAAGCTCGGATACACTAGAAGAATGAGCAATATTCTTCAGTCCGATATTTGGGCACGTTTTCAGGAATCTAATGGTCACACCGTGATCCGTAAGAGCGGTAACGGCTGGTCGTACCTTGCGACTGTTGAGGGCGGCGCTACCGGCCGCTACCTGTACAGCCCGTACGGACCGGTCGCCTCCAGCGCTGTGGCTTTTGATGAGGCTCTCACGTCGTTGAAGGAAGAAGCTGCGAAGCATCGTTGCCTGTTTGTGCGCATTGAGCCGACTGAATCCGCTATTTGGGGCGATCAGGATGCGGCTGCTTTCTTGGCTCGTCGCGGTGCGGTTCTGGCTCCTCGCCAGGTGCAGCCTTCGCACACTCAGATTATTGATCTTTCGGGCTCTGAGGACGAGATCCTCAAGGGTATGAAGTCCAATAACCGCAACCTGCACCGCAATATCCACAAGAAGGGCGTGACCATTGAGGTGTCGACGAACCCTGAGGATTTGTCGATTCTGTTCGCGTTCTTGGATGAGACCGCAGACCGTAACGGTTTTAACCGTCAGCAGGATGAGTACCTGATGCAGGTTGCTCGCGTGCTGATGCCCGCCGGTGCGGCGTCCCTGTACATTGCGAAGCTGACCGATGAGAACGGTGAGAGCACCCCGATTGCGGCGGCGTTTGTGTACGATTCGGATGACACCCGCACCTACGCGCATGCGGCGGCTTCTTTTGAGCATCGTCGCCTGTCCGCGGGCATTCCGGTGGTGACGAACTTTATCCTGGACGCTAAGCGTAAGGGTCTGAAGTACGTTGACCTCTTCGGTATTGCCCCGGAGGATCAGCCGGATCACGAGTGGGCTGGTTTCACCAAGTTCAAGAAGTCCTTCGGCGGCGAGTCGGTGGAGTACCCGGGTACCTGGGATGTTCCGGTAACTTCTTTGGGTTACCGCGCCTACACGCTGGCGTACAAGGCTCGTCCGGCGGTTCGCGATGCGGTATCTAAGGCCAAGGCGAAGGTTCAGTCTTTCCGCTCTCGCTAACGGGTTCAGGCGCACCGCTACTGGGGCGTATCCTGAGAACTAAAAGCTAAATATACGAGGGAGCCGCCCTCACCGAGTTCTTCGGTGGGGGGCGGCTCCCTGTGTATGTATGTGCAATGTTTGAGGAGTCTTAGCGCGGCTCCTCAGCCCTTGCGGGGGCGAAGATTACTGCTCTTCGAGGATTACTGCGCTTCGAAGATTACTGTTCTTCGGGGCTCTTGGTGTGCGAGAGGATCTCGCGCAGGCGGGAGAGGCGGTGCTCTGCCTCAACGGTACGCACGGTGCCCGAGGAGGAACGCATAACCAGAGACTGGGTGGTCACAACGTTCTTGCTGTAGCGCACGCCGCGCAGCAGCTTGCCGTCGGTGATACCGGTTGCGGCGAAGAAGCAGTTGTCGCTGGTGACCAGGTCGTTGGTGGTCAGCACGCGGTCGAGGTCGTGGCCGGCTTCCAGTGCCTTTTCGCGTTCTGCCTCGTCGGTCGGTGCCAGGCGGCCCTGGATGACGCCACCGGTTGCTTTGATAGCGCACGCTGCGACAACGCCTTCGGGGGTGCCGCCGGTGCCGAGCATGAGGTCCACGCCGGTGTTTTCGCGGCAGGCTGCGATAGCGCCTGCGACGTCACCGTCGAGGATGATGCGGGTACGGGCGCCTGCCTCGCGAATCTCCTGGATCAGCTTGGCGTGGCGGGGGCGGTCCAGCACGCATACGGTCAGCTCGCTGACCTTCTTGCCCTTAGCCTTAGCGACCAGGTGCAGGTTCTGCTTAACGGGCAGGCGCAGGTCCACGAACTCTGCGGCTTCGGGGCCGGTGACCAGCTTCTCCATGTAGAACACTGCGGAGGGGTCGAACATGGTGCCGCCGTCTGCCACAGCAATCACGGAGAGGGCGTTGTCCATGCCGAGTGCGGTCAGGCGGGTACCGTCGATGGGGTCAACCGCCACGTCGAGGGAGGGACCGGAGCCGTCGCCGACGTTCTCGCCGTTGTACAGCATGGGAGCCTTGTCCTTCTCGCCTTCACCGATGACAACGGTGCCGTTGAAGTTAACGGTGGAGAGGCGGTAACGCATTGCGTCTACGGCTGCACCATCTGCGAGGTTCTTTTCGCCTGCGCCGACCCAGGGGCCTGCAGCAATTGCTGCAGCTTCAGTCGCGCGGACCAGTTCCATTGCGAGGTTGCGATCGCCGTGGTTGTTGTTCGTAGTCATAGACTCACCTTCGAGATTTCTGAATACACCGTCGGCTGGCTGGTTCTTTCCAGCACGAAGTCGCCGACGCAGAGTGCTCCTTTCAGGATAGCGCGCGGGCGCTTCGTTTTTCTTGTTCTGAACGAGTTTGCGTGCGTGTTGACTTTAAGGTGAGCAGATGCGGCAAATTGGTGAGGGCTACGTCTCTCTTCGACACTTCATACGCTCTGAGGCGCTGATTTTGGGTGTTGTAAAGGCGCGCCAAACTAGCTATTTTTCGCATATTTAAGGCATATTTGAGGTAGGTTCTTTCTCCGGGAGGCTCCCGGCAAGGAGCTGAGCTTCAGTGCGAGCGCCTGAAGCCCCACATACTCGTTCGCAGATTCGCTGGCTCCGACGGCACGCGTTATCTGTATTTGTCCGCTAAGGAGCATCACATGGCTGGCATCCAACCGACTCCCGCAGAAGCATGGAAGCGTCTGAAGGACGGTAACCGCCGTTTTGTTGAGGGTAGCAACGAGCACCCCAACCAGGACACGATTCGCCGTACCGACCTGGCATCGGGTCAGTTCCCGTTCGCCTCGATTTTCGGTTGCGGTGACTCTCGCCTCGCGGCAGAGATTATTTTTGATCTGGGCCTGGGCGACGCGTTCGTGGTGCGTACCGCCGGCCACGTCCTGGAGAATGCCGCGCTCGGCTCGCTGGAGTACGCGGTTGAGGAGTTTGAGACCCCTATCGTGATGGTTCTCGGTCACGACTCCTGCGGTGCTGTGACTGCGGCCAGCAAGTCCCTGGAGTCCGGTGAGATGCCGCACGGCTTCGTCCGTAACCTGGTGCAGCACATCCTGCCTTCGGTGATGTCCCCGAAGCTGCCGGAGAACCCGGTCGTCAACGACATGGTGCGTGAGCACACCCGCCAGACCGCCATCCGCATTATTGAGCAGTCCCACATCATTTCGGATGCGGTGGTTGAGGGTAAGGTCGCCGTGATTGGTGTCTTCTACCATCTGAAGGAGGGTAAGGCGGAGCTGGTGTTCAGTTCGCAGGACCTGACCCTGCCGGAGGAGAAGAACGACGCGCAGAACCCGCCGACTCAGGCGCTTCCGGTGGTCGTGAAGACTCCCCCGCGCGTTGTGGTTGCGGAGAACCTGGACTAGGTTTCCTCTTCTCCGCTCATTACGAGCCTTAGCGCGAGAACCCACATGCTCGCACTTAACAACAGATTTTTCTATGGGATACCCCCGCCACGGTAGCATGTTCGCACATCTACCAGGGCGGGGTTTTTACACGCCTTCTCACGCCTCAAAATTTATGAGCGTTTTTCCTCTTTTGACACCTTTTCGAGGCGACGTAAGCCACTTTGAACGCCTATCCTAGAGGTATGGCTGAAAACATTGAATACCGCATTGAACATGACACCATGGGCGAAGTTCGCGTTCCGGCTGATGCACTCTACCGTGCACAGACCCAGCGCGCAGTCGAGAACTTCCCGATTTCGGGTCAGACCCTCGAATCCGCCCATATTCGTGCGCTTGCCCTCGTGAAGAAGGCAGCCGCGACCGCCAATGAGGAACTCAAGGTGCTCGACGCTGAGCGCGCCCAGGCTATCCGCGACGCAGCGGATCTGGTAGCAACCGGTAAGTACGACGCCCACTTCCCCATTGACGTCTTCCAGACCGGTTCCGGTACCTCCTCGAACATGAACGCGAACGAGGTTCTGGCAACCCTGGCAACCCGTTCCCTGGAGTCTAAGGGCATTGAGGTTCACCCCAATGACCACGTGAACGCATCCCAGTCCTCCAACGACGTCTTCCCCACCTCCGTGCACGTTGCTGTGACCGAGGCTCTGGTGAAGGACTTGATTCCCGCTCTCGAGGTGCTCGCTGAGTCCCTGGAGCGCAAGTCTGCAGAGTTCAAGGACGTTGTGAAGTCCGGTCGTACCCACCTGATGGACGCAACCCCCATCACCCTGGGCCAGGAGTTCTCCGGCTACGCCGCAACCGTGCGTTACGGCATTGAGCGTGTGAACGCTTCCCTGCCCCGCGTGGCTGAGGTTCCCCTGGGCGGTACCGCTGTGGGTACCGGCATTAACACCCCGGACGGCTTCTCCGCTCGCGTGATTGAGCTGCTCGCTGAGGAGACCGGCCTGCCCCTGACCGAGGCTCGCAACCACTTCGAGGCTCAGGCTAACCGTGACGGCCTGATTGAGGTTTCCGGTCAGCTGCGCACCCTGGCGTACGGCCTGATGAAGATCAGCAACGACATCCGCTGGATGGGTTCGGGCCCGAACACCGGCCTGGGCGAGCTGCACATCCCCGATCTGCAGCCCGGCTCCTCGATTATGCCCGGTAAGGTCAACCCCGTGATTTGTGAGGCTACCATCATGGTTGCCGCTCAGGTTATCGGTAACGACGCAACCATTGCTCTGTCTTCCACTAACGGCGCGTTTGAGCTGAACGTGGGCATCCCGGTGATGGCTGCTAACCTGCTGCAGTCGATCCGCCTGCTCGCTAACGTTTCCCGTGTTTCAGCTGAGAAGATGATTGACGGTCTGACCGCTAACGTTGACCGTTGCCGCTTCCTGGCTGAGGCTTCGCCGTCGACCGTGACCCCGCTGAACAAGCTGATTGGTTACGAGGCTGCTGCGAAGATCGCTAAGTACTCGGTGGCTCACAAGGTGACTGTCCGTGAGGCAGTTGTGGCTCTGGGTTACGTGGATCGCGGCGAAGTGACTGAGGAGCAGCTGGATGCGGCTCTGGACGTCACCAAAATGCTGGGCAACTTCTAATCTCACTCGTCTGAACCTCGCCTGAGGTTCGCGGCTTAACCATAGAGGGAGGGGCGACTCGCCATGACGGCGGGTCGCCCCTCCCTCTGTCTGTGTTCTCTGCCCCTTCATTGAGTTGGCAGCAGGTCCTCACTATTGTTCAACGATATTGAACACTTTGAACTGTTTATAGTGGACCAGCGTGTAGATGAGGCAGAGTACAGCCGGGATACTGACGACAAGCGCAGCGTTGAAGGAGCCTAGATGGTCAAGCATCAGTGCTACCGCGCCCATGGAGTACAGCGTTCCTAGCCCAAACACGGCACCGTCAAGGGAGCTGGCACGCCCCAGTAGCTCATTCGGTGTAATGCAGTCACGCAGATTGTTGGAGAAGATGAAAGCTGATGCCCATCCTACGTCCAGGATGAAGAGCAAGGCGCCGAGCACTACGGGGTTATTGCTGATGGTGACGAGCGGTATTCCGAGCAGGGATACGACGTTGGCGACCAATAGCATTCCTCGTGTGTTCTCGAAAGAGAGGAAACGATCGATGATGAGCGCCGCGACGATACCACCGATACCGCTGCAGGCCATAATCATGCCTACCATTGAGGCTTCAAAAGTGAGTTCCTCATACAGGCGGTAAATAATAATGAGCGAATACGATGCTGTAGCTGCCGCCAAGAAGAACGTGTAGACAAGGATAAGTCTCTGCGGGGCACCGGAGAACATGTATTGGATACCGTCAAACATCCGGTGAATAAACCCATGTTGTGCGGTTTCGCGTTGCTCAGTTTTAGTTTCCATCTCTACGGATGGCAACGTTGCGTATGAAATAGTTGCCGCCCCGAAAAGGAACACCGGGACGATAAGACCGACCGTTGCACCCGCGACAAGAACAATAAATCCTGCTGTAGGGGGCGCAATGATTGCGGATATTCCCTCGCAAATTTCACGACGTGCATTGTACGAAAGAAGGTTTTCTCGTCCGAGAAGCTGCGGAATATATCCTGCTTCTGAGGCAGCAGCCAGCTCGGAGAAGACACCGCTCACAAATCCTAGTGCGGCGATGGCGAACCATGACAGCATATGCTGCTCAATCATCAACGCCAAGGTAAGGATACTGAGGATGTTTACTGCCCCGGCAATCACAATCATAGGTTTTCGAGGCAGACTATCCGATAGGGTTGCTAGTGGATATGCCAAGGCGATATTGGGGATTTGCATGGCTACCGCCATTACGCCAGCCAGCCCAATTTCGCCTGTACTAGCGAGAATCGCAATGGGTAGGGCGAAGGAATATATTCCTGTACCCACCAGAGAGCCGATAAGGGCTACGTAGATTCTCCAGGGTATTTTGTGTGTTGTCATGCTTTGCTCCTTCCAGGACGCATCAAAATAGCGCCCAAGAATTGCGATGAACACAATGAGCCTAGTTCACAGAAAAATGGCATGCCTTAAAGATTTATAGGCAGAGTAAAAGGAAAGCGACTACGCTCACCAGAACATCACGTGAACGAATCTTTCTCGGGTTACTGACTAATACGGGGCCGTCACTCCCAATGTAACCCGCGTCATATATAAAGCATCTCATGTACACCACTCATAGCTCGATACGCAGGCACAACTTAAAGTAAAAAAGACAAAAACAAAATAAAACCACGGCAACCTTTAGGACTCCAGTCCCCCACTCCCACAGAAAAACAGGAAGAACCACCCAATAACATGTAACAAACTGTCATAAAAATACTGGGAGGGGCGACTCGCCATGACGGCGGGTCGCCCCTCCTTCTGTATCTATGTGCCTCATTCGGCGGCTTTTACTCAGTCCCAGCAGCCGGTCTAGAATTCTTCCGGCGGTACCGATTCCAACCCAAAACGGCAGTGGCCATCATAGTTCAGCGCCGCATCAATACGGTCCAGCATCCGCTCCGAAAGCAACGCACGCTCCGCCGGGTCAGACACATCCACCCAACGCACCTGCGAAGACTCCTCGTCGTTCACCTTCGCCTCACCAGAAACCCAGCGGCACAAGAACGTATGATCCAAGAACTGGCAGCGGTCCCCATTACCGAACTGCATCGGCGGGTCAGCCTTCACCTGCGCCAACTCCAGCACCTCAATCTGCACGTTCGCTTCCTCCTGCGCCTCACGCAGGCAGGTCAGTGCGGGGCTCTCCCCCGGGTCCACAATGCCCGTAATCGGGGTCCACGCCCCGTTATCGCTACGGCGCACCAGCAGCACCTTAGAATCCTGCTCACGGTACACCACAGCCGTCGCACCGGACAGCCACAGGTAATCCGATCCAATCTGCTCACGCAGCTTACGGATATAGGGAGGAGTAGGCATAACATCAACCTTTCAAAAGCCCCGGCAAGTCTACCGGGAATAGGTGCTAGAGAGCAGAGCAAACAGCCGCGAGCCGCACAGAACAAGCCCACCACTTAGCCGGACGGTCACCCTACTTCGGAATCTACCACAGAGAATACGCCGGGGCAGCCAACGCCACCAGCGCACCCAGAAGCATAAACGGACCAAACGCAATGCGGGTGCTACCGCGCGCCTTCGTGAACAGAACCAGAGCCAAAGACACCAAGCCACCGGCAAGGAACGTCATCAGCGACGCCCAGCCCAGATTCGCCCAGGACAGGTACCCGAGCACGCCGCCCAGAATGCCGGCAAGCTTCACATCCCCGCGGCCCAGCGCGCCGAAAGACAGGATACGCAGAAGCAGGTAGCAGAACCACAGCACCAGACCGGCACCAATCACACGCCAAATATCGGCGGGGCGACCGGCAAAAAGCAAAGACACAGGCAGTGCCGTGTAGGTCGCAATAGCCAAAGGAATCAGGATGCGGTGCGGCAAACGGTGCTCCCGCACATCAATACGCCACAGCCGCAGGGCGCACCACAGGAAATACAGCAGGTAGCTGCCGAGCACCAGAGCGGCAATAACGGAGGCGCCTCCAGCGTTGTAGAGGCGGGAAAGCTCAGCGAGCATAGAACGTCCATTCTGTATTGCTGGAGGCTGTACTACCGGAGACTGCTAGTCAGGAACCAACTAGTCAGAACTAGCCAGCCGGCCGAGAAACATGCACCGATGGCGCTAGAGCATCTAAGGTCTAGGAACCGAAGCGGCGGGAGCGGTTCGCGTAGTCCCGCAGGGCACGCAGAAAATCAACGCGCGTGAAATCCGGCCACAGGGCACGGCAGAAATAAAACTCAGAATACGCGCTCTGCCAGGTCATAAAACCGGACAGGCGCTGCTCACCCGAAGTGCGAATCAGCAGGTCCGGGTCGGGCATATCGGCGGTGTACAGGTGCGAAGAAATATCCTCCACGCTCAGCTGTTCGGCAAGCGATTCCAAGGATGCGCCCTCAGCGGCGGCCTCACGCAGAACCGATCGGACCGCGTCCACAATCTCCTGGCGGCCGCCGTAGCCGACCGCAATGTTCACGCGAACGCCGGGCAGGTGCGCAGTCTGCTCAATCGCCCAGTCCAGGCGCTCGTGCAGCTGGCGAGGAATCAGATCAATATTGCCGATAGCGCGCACCGGACCGCAGGCGGATTCCACCAGACGCACCAGAAACGCGTCAATCACAGCGACCAGACCGGTCAGTTCCTTCTCGGGGCGCTTCAGGTTCTCAGTGGAGAGCATGTACAGGCTCACCTGCGGAATCGACAGCTCAGTACACCACGCAAGAAAATCAATAATTCGCTCCGCACCGGCGGCGTGGCCCTCACGGGTGCTCAAGCCGCGCTGAGCCGCCCAGCGGCGGTTACCGTCCACCAGCACTCCGATATGTGCCGGCAGGGATTCGGGGCTCAGCGAGCGCGCCAGAGCCTGCTCGTAGACGGTAGGCTCAGTGACAGTGCCGGGGTTGCTGGCGTGGCCGTGCACAGTAATCACGGGCAGGGCGTTGGCGCTCATAGCTCATACCTCATTCGGCTGTCGTGGCAGATAATTCAGCGGGCTCATAACGAAAGAGTCCAAGCTCTTATTCTACGCCGCCGCGCCGTACCTTCGCGGCAATCGGCATCACGGTTGGGCTGAGAATCGGCTCAAAATTTGTGGCATCTGGTGGCAGCATCCGGGGTTGTGTACAGGGGCTACACGCATCGCGCACCTAAGAATGGTTGATGCCCTTCACCTACGACTCATATCGTGGGTGAAGGGCATCATTGTAACGCGCGGGGCTATGCACCCCAGCCTAGATAACGTAGTAGTCGCTCAGGCCCTCGTCCAGGCTAGATTCGGGCAGCTGAACCTCAGCGTGCGAGGCGGCCAGCGTGTAGTCCTCCCAGGGCCAAATATCTTTCAACTGTTCGCTGGGAACGGCGAAGAACACGCCGTTCGGGTCCACCTGCGAGGCGTGCGCACGCAAAGCCTGATCGCGCTGCTCAAAGTGCTCGTGAACCAGGATGCGGGTCGTAGTCTCGTGGCGAGGCGCCTCCCCCGAGGAGGCGCGGTGCGCGAGGTTCTCAATCCAGCCGCTCAGCAGGCTCTCACCGTGCGTATCGAGCAGATGCTCGTGCAGGGCGAGGGTGCGTTCGGGGTTGAATGCGCGGTCGTAGTAGAGCTTCAGCGGGGTCCAGGGCTCGCCCTCACCCACGTAGGCTTCCGGGTTGCCTGCCTTCTCGAATGCTTCCACGGCAACCTTGTGGGTCATGATGTGGTCGGGGTGCGGGTAGCCGCCGATTTCGTCATAGGTGATGATGATGTGCGGGCGGTACTCACGCACCAGACGCACGAGCGGCGCGGCGGCACGGTCCAGGGGCATGGTGCCAAAGCTACCGAAGGGAAGCGGCGGCATGGGGTCGCCCTCGGGCAGACCAGAGTCGAAGAAGCCAATCCAGCGGTGTTCAATACCCATAATCTCGCGGGCAGCCGCCATCTCAGCGCGGCGCAGACCCGGCAGGTCACGGTGCGCACGCGGGCTCTTATCGATCTCCTCGTTCAGGATGTCACCGCGCTCGCCGCCGGTCATCGTCGCCACCATGAAGCGGGCACCACGGGCAATATACGCCGAGGCGGTACCGGCGCCCTTGGAGGACTCGTCGTCCGGGTGTGCGTGCACCGCGAGGATGCGCAGACCGGTGTAGTCCTCCTCCAGCGGTTTGAGGGAGTCCACGGGAGGGTGAGTCGGCAGGTTTGCCTTCAGCTGTTCAATGGCTTCGCTCACGGTGGTCTCCTTTAGGTGATGCGCCAGGGGTCGATGATGTGTCTGTGACTCGCGAATGCGAGCGCTACACGGCAGAAATTTTACGGTTGTAGCTTCTCGTATGATACCCAAGGATAGCGCCGGTGTACTAGCGCAGATGACGCCGTGTGACATCGTGAAACGTGCCGTCATATCAGCAGATTCACGGGCATGAAACAGTCTGATACTGGCGGAGTGTTCAGCTACCGGTGTGCGTACCGACGAAGATGCGTTCAGAGGGGAAGATACGACCGGCATAACAGCCGAAAATCCTCCGGTGCTCTAGAATAGGTCTGTTGATTCATTCCGTTACCGGTACCGCCGCGCATTGAACGCGGCACGCGGTAGCGGGTTTATTCGTTTCGCACCGGCAGAGCCGGCGCATAAGCAAAGGACACGCATGGCTGAAAACACCGGTGCATGGCTCACTCAGGACGCCTTCGACCGCCTCACCCAGGAGCTGGAGCACCTCTCCGGCCCGTACCGCCAGGAAATCGTTGACCGCATCGCGCAGGCACGCGATGAGGGTGACCTCCGCGAGAACGGCGGCTACCACGCAGCACGCGACGAGCAGGCTAAGAACGAGGCGCGTATCAAGCAGCTCAAGCACCTGCTCGAAACCGCACAGATTGGTGAGGCGCCCGTTGATGACGGCGTGGTAAGCCACGGCATGGTCATCGAAGCTGAGGTTGCAGGCCGCACCCTGAAGTTCCTGCTCGGCTCCCGCGAAATTGAGGACACCCTCCCTGCCGGCACCGATCTGAAGGTCTTCTCCGAGAAGTCGCCGCTGGGTGCCGCAATCATGGGTGCTAAGCAGGGCGACGAGGTTTCCTACACCGCTCCGAACGGTAAGGAACTGAGCGCCAAGATTGTCTCCGTGACCCCTTACCAGGGCTAAGAGACTAGCTAAGAAGCTAGGCTGCGAGACAGCGCTAGATTTAAAACAAACAGTGCGGGGTGCTGACCATCAACGGTCAGCACCCCGCACTGTTTTTTATCTATTGAATTGCGTTCTACCTATAAGGCTCAGGTGCAACTATTGCAGTTCATCGGCTTAGTAGACGATGATGGGCTTGAAACCCTCATCCTCCAGGGCGGAAATCACCTGACGGCAATGCTCCACACCCTTGGTTTCCATGTCGATCGTAATCGACACGTCACCCATGGAGAGCGAGCCGCCCACACGAGTGTGGTCCACACCGGTGACGTTCGCGTCGTTCTCGGAAATAATACGGGAGATGGTTGCCAGCTCACCCGGACGGTCAGAAAGCATCATCTTCACGGTCATGTAGCGGCCAGCCGCAGACAGACCGCGCTGAATCACCTTCAGCATCAGCATCGGGTCAATATTGCCGCCGGAGAGCACACACACGACCGTACCCAGGTCGCCGTACTCTTCCTTCAGCTTGCCGTTCATCAGCGCCGCCACGGGCACCGAACCGGCAGGCTCCACCACAAGCTTGTTACGTTCCATCAGGAAAATCAGGGCGCGAGCAATATCATCTTCGCTCACGGTCGCCACATCGTCCACCAGCTCCTTGATGATGGAGAAAGGCATCTGGCCGGGGCGGCCCACCGCAATACCGTCAGCGATGGTGGAAACCTTCTTCAACGGCACCAGAGCATCCGCAGCCAGCGACAGCGGGTACGCCGCCGCGTGCTCCGCCTGAACACCAATAATCTTAATCTTCTTGCCGAGCTTCTGCTCCTTCGCACGGATAGCAGCAGACAGGCCAGCCAGCAGACCGCCGCCGCCGACGCCCACAATGACGGTGTCAACATCCGGAACCTGCTCCAGGATTTCCAGACCGATTGTTCCCTGGCCGGCAATAATGTCTTCATTGTCGAAGGGGTGCACGAACACCGCGCCGGTCTCTTCGGCGTAGCGCTTCGCCTCCGCCAGAGCCTCATCCACGGTCACACCGTGCAACTCAACCTCAGCACCGTGATCACGGGTCGCGGTAATCTTCGGCAGCGCCGCACCCAGCGGCATGTAGATACGAGCCTTAATGCCCAGACGGTCAGCCGCCAGAGCCACACCCTGAGCATGGTTACCCGCGCTCGCCGCCACGACGCCGCGCTTCTTCTCCTCCTCGGAAAGCTTCGCCATACGCACGTACGCACCGCGCACCTTGAAGGAACCGGCACGTTGCAGGTTCTCGCACTTAAAGAAAACCTCTGAACCGAGGCGCTGGCTCAGCGCACGCGAATGGGCGACAGGGGTGCGTTCAATAACGCCTTCGAGCAGCTCTGCGGCACGTTCAATGTCGGTGAGGGTCACGGGCAGGGAGTCGAGATCTACGCTCACGAGGTTTCCATTCTGATGGTACGTATTCTAGCGGCACCTAGCCCCGCACGCTGAAAGGCGCGCGGTGGCACAGTGCACACTCCATTCTAGAGGATGCACCGGCATAAAGCAGGGGCCATCCCCGCACTCTCAGCAGATAGTGCAAGAACGGCCCCCAATCTAGGTTATGTGTGGGCATCTAGCCCGCGGTTAATCACAATGAACTGAGTTCTAAGCCTTCTCAGATTCCTTAGATTCTTCAGAGCTTTCAGAAGTCTTAGCTTCCTTCGCCTTTTCAGACTCTTCAGCCTTCTTACGGCGCTCCAGCTCATGCGGGAAGAGGAACTCCTCCTCACGAGGCGCCTCCTTCTCCCAGTCACGATTCGCCAGGTAACGCACCACCGAGTTGACCACAGCCAGAGTCGGCACGGCGAACAGAGCACCCACCGCACCAAAAATCATGGAGCCACCAGCCACCGAGAAAATAACCGCCAGCGGGTGCAGGGAGACAGCCTTACCCATAATGAGCGGCTGCAGAATGTGGGATTCGAGCTGCTGAACCAGCAGAACAATACCGAGCATAATCAGCGCCTGCACCGGACCCAGAGCAACCAGCGCCAGCAGCACAGCCACAGCACCAGAAATGAGGGCGCCAATCACCGGAACGAAAGAACCGAGGAAAACCAACACACCCAGCGGGATAGCCAGCGGAACACCCAGAATTGCGGCACCAACACCGATGCCGATAGCGTCAATAGCCGCCACCAGAATCTGAACGCGCACGTACGCACCCAGGGATTTCCAGCCCGCGCGACCCGCACCGTTGACTGCGGCACGCGCATCCTTCGGGAAGAGGCGGGTGACGAACAGCCAGATACGCTCGCCCTCCATCAGGAAGAAGACCAGGGTAAACAGGGTCAGCAGGGTACCGGTCGCAACCTCAGCCGCAGTCGAACCCACCTGAGACACACCGTGCAGCACGGAGCTGGGGTTATTGGTTACAGCGCTCTCCATCTGATCCAGCAGCTGGTTCATCTGGTCGGCACCGAACTCGTAGCCGAGGTTCTTCAGCCAACCAATCAGCTGCTGGTAGCCCTGCACCGCCTTATCCGCCATGGACACAAAACCGCGCAGAATCTGCTGACCGGTCAGCGAAATAATACCGGCGAGCACCAGGATCATACCGATTTCGGCAATAGCCGCCGCGCCACCGGCACGAACACCCTTCTTACGCAGAAGCATCACGGCGGGGCTCAGCAGAGCCGCCAGAAGCAAAGCCACCAGAAGAGAAATAACCAGCAGGGAGACGTGCCCCAGACCCTTCCAAAGGATCCAGCCGGCACCGGCAATCATAATGATGCGCCACGCCCAAGCACCGGCAACTTCCATGGCAAAAGGAACCCGGTAGCCGCGCTCCTCCTCGGCTACATGTTCTTCTGCAACAGGTGTAATTTTCACGGTGTCTCCAAATCGTTATCGGTGTCGCACTCGTGTGGGGTAGCTTCAGCTACCCCATCGGAGGCGGTGTGTGGTGTTGTTATTGTGTGTTCTCCCCCGCGCCTCGATGCACCGGGGAAGTAAAGCGGCAAAGGCGGCGGCACCATCACGGTACCGCCGCCTCAAAGTGAGCTTTAGTCGTTGCTAAAGATGCTTGCCAGGTACATGAGAACACGCAGGATCTCAACGTACAGCCAGACCAGAGAAGCGGTCAGGCCGAAAGCAAGGCGCCAGGACTCACGCTCGGGCAGGCCAGCCTCCACAGCTTCGGAGGTGGTGGTGAAGTCCAGCAGCAGCGAGTAGGTTGCCAGCGCAACAGCGAACAGGCCAACCACCAGGCCCAGCGGGATACCGCCGATAGAGAAGCTGTTCAGCGAGGAACCGAAGATACCCGCACCCAGGATCGAGATGAAGCCGTACGCCATGTAACCAATAGCGCCGATCATGAAGATCTTGTTGAGCTTAGGAGTTGCGCGCAGCTTGCCGTTCGCGAACAGAGCCAGGGTGGTACCTGCCACCACGAGGGTTGCCAAAACAGCCTGAACTGCCACGCCGGGGTAGCGCATATCCACAACAGCAGACAGGCCACCGAGCAGCAGACCTTCCATGAGCGCGTAGGTCATGACCAGAATCGGGGAAACCTTCTTCTTGAAGGAGTTCACCAGACCCAAGACCAGACCGCCAACCATGCCCAGGAGCAGCAGCACCGGTGCATTCCATGCAACGGCGGCACCGACAGCGACCAGGCCCAGGTTGATGCCGGTCTTAACCATGACATCGTTCATGGTCAGGCGCTCACCGGCGGGGATGGGCTCCGAGTAGGTGGGGGCTGCTACGCCGTAGTCAGCCTCACCGTACGGCTGGCCGTACTGTGCCTGCTGACCGTACTGGGGCTGGCCATACTGCTGGCCGTAGGGCTGCTGACCGTACTGGGGCTGGCCGTAGGTGTTCTGGCCGTAGCCCTGCTGGTCATACTGCTGACCGTACTGACCGTAGGACTGCTGACCGTACTGGCCATAGGTCTGCTGCTGACCGTACTGCGCCTGCTGGCTGGTCTGCTGCGGCTGCGCACCAAAGCGACCGAAACGAGAGTCACCCTGAGTGACATTCTTCGTCATTGAATTCAGAAGCGGGTTTCCCGCCATCATGCTCTCCTTAAACGGGTACAAAACTAATTCTGTTAATTCTATCGGATAGATCCTGCGCTCACGGGCGTTGTTCGTTACCAGCAAGGGCTTCTAGCGACCTTGCCAGAATATTTCAGGGCGGTGTTTACCTCAGGTTCACCCAGGCCCACACCGCCCCACACGCAGACCCTCCTGCGCGCCTCTTTGTGAAGCGTCTAGTGCGAAGCTTCCAAACGATCCAGCAGCTGTTCCAGATACTCCAGAACAGCCTGTTCCTCGTTCGTGCCAATCACCTCGTCGGCAGCATTCCGCACAACCTCCGGGGCGTTAGACATGGCGACGCCCCAGCCCGCGTAGCGAAGCATCTCCATGTCGTTCTCGCCGTCACCGAATGCAAGAATGTCCGCCGGATCAGCATCCAGACGCTCGCACAGGTCCTTCAGGCCGGTTGCCTTGTTGACACCGGTACGCACCAGATCAATGGCACCGAAGCCGCTAACCATCGGAGTGACGGTCTGCGGAAGAACCTCACGCAGATAAACGCTCAACTGCTGCGTCTGCTTAGGCGGAGTCAGCAGCGGGAACTTAATGGGTGCACCCTCAAAATCCTCAATAGAGTCAACCATGACCGAGCCGGGGAAGAAGAACGCCGCAAAATCCTCCAGTGTGAGGGTTTCGGGAAGCTCCTGACCGGTGTCTTCAAAATAGCCGCGAATCATGTGCACAATCTGGTCGCAACGGTCCTTGGGCAGGTAGATGCCTTCGGTGGTGCAAACCAGCAGACCGATCCGGTCCAATCCCTGCACTACCTCAATAATGCGCGGCACATCTTCGTCCAGAAAGGGATGCACGGCAAGCTTGCCACTCTCATCGGCAAGATACGCACCGTTTTCAGCGATATAGATGAGACCCTGGTTCTCGAAGCCGCGCATATAGTCCTGCAGCTTGGCGTAGGTGTTTCCGCTCGCCACAACAAAGTGGATGCCCTGCGCCTGCAGGCGGGATAGGATGCGCGAGAAACGTTCGGTGTCGAACGTTTTGGAGTCGGTGAGGAAGGTGCCATCCATATCGACGGCAATGATGGAGGGCTTAGTCTGCATGTTGTGCCTTTCTGACTCTACTACCCCATTCAGGCGGAGGTGCGTCTGTGGCTGTGTCTCTATATAGGGTCTCATGTTTTTGGGCTCCAGAAGACGGTATGCGGGTGTTTTTTGAGCATGGAGCGCCGTCACAAAACGTCATCTAAAACCCCCATTTTTAGGGTACAGGTCACTTTTTTGCCCCATTTTCACTGCTTTTGCACCCTTTTTCCTCTACGAACTGAATTTATTTGAAGTGTAAAACTTTACCTGTCAAGCTTGAAGGCAGGCAATCACCGATAGGTTCACCAGACTTCACCGCCGGCCGTCCTAATTCCGGCAAAGGACGACCCCATCTACCCGCGGTGAAGAGAGTGCGCGGAATGCTATAGCCCGCACCGCCACTCCACGATGCCCCCGATAGTATGGGTCGGGGGCATCGCCTTTTAACTCCAAGAAACACACCACAAAATCCCAGATACGCAAACGGCGGCCCCTCCCCCACGGGAAGAGCCGCCGCCTATCTATACCGCACGTCTATGCGTGTCTATGCCGTGCCCCCACTGGGACTCGAACCCAGAACACAAGGATTTTAAGTCCTCTGTCTCTGCCAATTGGACTATGAGGGCGCACCCCGCATACGTCGGGGCACAAATATTTATTATTCCACGAAAAGGCACCCGAACCTAAGCAGAAACACATTTCAAACGGTTCCCCGCACCCCGCCGTAGCAAGCCACACGCAAAAGCACTGGTGAGCGGCTAAGCCAAACAGCTCGCAAGCACCCAGGCACACAATGGGCGGTGCGGAAGACTAAAGTCTTCCACACCGCCCATTGCTTTATCTCAAGTACGTTATCTCAAGGAGATACACCCCTAAGCCAAGCTATTTTAGAGCTTTGCCTTCTGGCGTGCCGGTGCAGTACCGGTTGCTTCCTGGAATGCCAGGCGCGGGGAGCGCTGGTGGCGAATCGAGGAGGTGTCGCGACCGAAGATCTGGTTCAGAGCCCAAGTGGTCATAACGCGAACGGTACGCTCGGTGGTGGGGATTGCAGAGCCGTGGTAGCCGCGGTGCATGATCCATGCCAGCGGGCCGCCAATGGTCTTGCCCTTGAAGTTTGCAACGCCCTTCCACAGGCCCAGACCTGCCACAACACCGATGGTCTCGTGGTAGTAGTCGGTCAGGGGCTCGCCGCGGCGAGCAGCCAGCAGGTTCTTAGCCAGAACAACAGCCTGGCGGGAAGCGTGCTGAGCGTTGGGAACGCAGAAGCCGCCCACGCCGCCGCCGGAGAGGTCCGGAACAGCTGCGTTGTCGCCTGCAGCCCATGCGCCCTCGACCACGCCGTCGTCGCCGGTGACGCGCAGGTCTGCGCTCACGCGAACGCGGCCACGCTCGTCGATCGGGAAGTCGGTGTTCTTCAGCATCGGGGATGCTGCCACACCTGCGGTCCAAATCAGGGTGTCGGTCTTAATCTCGCCTGCGGGGGACTTGTCAGCCATGTTGATCAGCTGCAGGTTGCCGTCGGTTGCGTCGGAGAGGGAGGTGTTCAGCAGGATCTCGATGCCGCGTGCACGCAGCTCTGCAACAACCTTCTCTGCACGGTCTGCGGGAACCTCGGGCATGATGCGCGGTGCAGCCTCAACCATGACGAAGTGCAGGTCGGAAACGGAGAGACGCTCGTTGCGCTCCACAGCAACGCGTGCCATGTCCTCGAGCTCGGAGATAGTCTCAACACCAGCGAAGCCACCACCAACAACAACGAAGGTCAGGGCGCGGCGGCGTGCCTCAGCGTCGGACAGCATGGATGCAACCTCGATGCGGTCCAGAACCCAGTTACGAACGGAGACTGCCTCTTCGATGGTCTTCAGACCGATAGCAACCTCTGCCAGACCCGGAATCGGGAATGCGCGGGTCACAGCACCTGCACCGAGAACAATCTCGTCGTACTTCAGCTCGAAGGGCTCACCGTTGTCGGTGGGCTCAACAACAGCAGTGCGCTCTGCGTGGTTGATGGAGGTGATACGACCGGGGATCAGCTCGGTGTCGCGCAGGTGCTGGCGCAGCGGCACAGTTGCGTTACGGCCTTCCATGGAACCTGCTGCAACCTCGGGGAGGAAGGGCTGGTAAGTCATGTAGGGGTTCGGCTCAACGATGGTGACGACGCCACCGGTCTCCTTGATAGCCTTCTGAATCTTCTTAGCAACGGTGAAGCCGACGTAGCCGCCACCGACGATCAGGACGCGAGGACGGTCCTGTGCCACCTTAGTGAATGCCATTTTGTTACTTCCTAGTCTTTAGGTACCGAGGTTCGGTAGCCCCGGTAGGTTGGTATGTGCAACTTTCGGCTCGTTCCGAAAGCTCCCCTGACGAACAAAGCGGCTCGCTCTGGAAGTCCTTGCGCAACGCGAAGTGGCTAGCAGCACGAGCCTGTCTATCACATACCTGTTGTCTTCTATTTTACGCCTTTGTTTAGGTAATTTCGCACTTATGCTCCCTTTGAGCTGACCCTAAGTTAAAAGTTTTGAAGATATGAACAGAGTTCATCTCGTGATGCGGGTTACGGTCAAAATTACCCTTTCCGTTTTTTGCGCGGCATGTTCGATATTTTCGTTTATTGGGGTGTTCCGCCGTCTCAAGCCAAATCCCAAACAACAAAGCCCGGGACCAACTCAAAAGTCAGCCCCGGGCGAACAGGAGAAGCCCCCACAGAGAAGAAAAACACCGGCACCCTAGACTCACAAGAACCCTAATGAGTCCCCTTCCGGGCACTCCGCTGCGGCCCCTTTGAAACACGGTGCTTTCCGTGATGAGCACCCGGATGATGCGCCATCTCACGAGCCATCCGCGAAGCCTGCCCCGCGCTCACATGCATCCTATGCAAACGATGCACCGAACCAGCCGTAATAATCGTCAGCCACAGCGTCAGCGCCGCCAAAATTACCGGCGGCAACCAGCCACGATCCTCCGGAGGACGACGCGCATCCGGTGCAGCCGCCTTCACAATGCTCTCACCCTCCTCATGGACCGGCGCAGCATCGCTAGGAGTCGGATCGCTCACCTGCTGCTTACGGTGTACAGCAATCCACTCAGAAATAGAACCCAACGGATTCGCCGTCACCGTAGGCGCCGCCAAAGCCATCGCATCCTGCGGGTTAAACACACCGTAGCCGTACAGCGGATCACGACCCGTAGCGCCCTCATCATCAGCCGAAGCAATCAAACGCTGAGCCAGCTGAGCCGCCGATTCCTTCGGATACTTCTGCTTCAACAACGCCGCAACCCCCGTCACCAACGGAGCAGCAGCCGAAGAACCCGACCACAGCATGTACCCGTTACCGGGAGCCGCCGCAATCATGTCAGTACTCGGAGCAACCACAGCAATCGAAATACCCTGAGTCGACGAGCCCTCAGAAACCTGCTTATTCCGGTCAATACCGCCCACCGTCAACACGCCAGGAATCGTCGCCGGAGCACCAACCTGCGTCAAGCCGCTACCGCGGTTACCCGCCGCCGCAACAATCAGCACGCCCTTCTGCTCAGCGTAGGCAAACGCCTCATCCCAGCTCTGCGGCCAGCTCGTCTTATTCGAGCCAATCGACATGTTAATAATCTGAGCCCCATGGTCGACCGCATAACGCACCGCCGCCGGGATCTGCTCATCAATACTCTTACCACCGGTCGTACCCATATTCAGCGAAATCGGCAGAATCTTCGCATCGGGAGCCACACCAATCACGCCGGTCGGCTTACCCGGCTGACCCGCAATCGCAGAATAGCCCTGCGTATCGTGGCCGTGACCGGCAATCAAAGAAGCGACCTCCGTGCCGTGCATCGGCTCAGCACCCAGGCCCTTCCAGCCGTCCTCGCTGCCCACGCCCGAGGCATCATAACCACGCAGAACATTACCCTCAAGATCCGGGTGGGTACCGTCCACGCCCGTATCAATCACAGCAACCGTCACGCCCTTACCCGTAGCCTGCGCCCACAAGGACGTAATACCGTACTCATTCAGCCAATACTCACGCTGACGAACATCATCACCATTCGTGGTCGACGTGCCCTGACGCGGAGTCGCAGAAATCTTCGGCACCGCAGTACCCGACGGCGAAGGAGTCGCCGTCACCTCCCTCTTCGGGCTCGGGGAAGCAGAAGGGGTCGGGTCCGTCGCCCAGGCAACAGGCGCCAGCGGAGTCCACAACGGCAGAAGAGTCAACGCGGCACTAGCGCCCAAAGCTGCAGCCTTACGGATGCGGCGAGTAGCGCCTCGGTCAGAACCAACCGAGGCGCGCACACCAAATACACGAGACGCACAGGCGCAAGACGACGCAAAAGACCAGCCGGTCAGGGGCGTACCTCGCCGACGCTCAGAACGAACCATTAAAACTCCTCAAGCTGAGCCGCGCCGTGAACCACCATCGGTTCACGGCGCGAGCGCTCAAGCCTACAGCTGGGACAGAGCGATACCGTCCAGAATGTCGTGCTCGCTGACGGTCACCGAATCCACGGCACCATCAGTCATCTCATTCAGACGGGTCAGGATACGAGCGTAAATCGTCGCGCCGGCACCAATCACATCCACCCGGCCGGGGTGCATGTAGCCGAGCTCCTCACGCTCGGCTCGGCTCAGCGAAGCCAACCAGCGGGCGGTCTTCTGAACGGTCTCCACGGAGAAGCTCTGAGCGTTAATAGCCTCAGAATCGTAGCGGTCCAGACCCAGCGCAGCGGCAGCCACAGTGGTTGCGGTGCCAGCCACAGCCACCACGCGACGCGCATCCTGCAGGGGAACCGTCTTACGCGCCACCTCGAGAGCCTCGTCAGTATCGGCCTCAACACGGGCAATCTGCGAGTCAGTCGACGGGGCGCTCATCATGTGACGCTCAGTCAGACGCACACAACCAATATTGACGCTGCGGGAAGCCTTAACACCCGACTCGTCACCGAGCACGAACTCAGTCGAACCGCCACCCAGGTCGAACACCAGGGTATCGCCATCACCGTAACCGACAGCGCGTACCGCACCCGCGAAGGACAGCGCTGCTTCCTCGTCCCCGCTAATGACCTCGGGTTCAATACCCAGAATCTCGCGGATACCGTCCACAAACACCTGACGGTTACCCGCATCGCGGGTCGCGCTGGTCGCCACGAAACGCACCGAATCAGCGCCGTGCTCCTTCAGCAGCTGCGCATACTCACGCGCCGCAGCGAAAGTGCGGTCCAGCGCCTCCTGCGCCAGCCAGCCGGTCGCGTCCACGCCCTGGCCCAGACGCACAATGCGCATCTCACGCACAACGTCCTTCAGGACGGTCTTCTCGACCCCGTCCACCACCTCAGTAGTGGAATCAGCAATCAGCAGGCGAATAGAGTTCGTACCGCAGTCAATCGCACCAACGCGCACGGTGGGTTCCTTTCAGGTCTTCAATACCAATCAGTGCCAAAGGCAACGCGAGCGCCGCAGGCGAAAACTTTTCGCTTTTCGGCGCTCTTTCTTCTATCTATTATGCGCCCGCACCGTCCTTCAAGACGATGCGGGCGCACCAGAATCAATATTTAGGCTTCTTCACGCCACGCGGGGTCGCAGGAGCAGACCTCGGGGGTCCACCACTCGGCGATAGCGTCCAGGCCGCGGTCACCCATCGGGTTCACGCCGCGACCCACCGACAGGGTGTGGCCGATAACGGCGTGCAGGCACTTCACACGGGTCGGCATGCCGCCGGCAGAGATGCCGTCAATCTCCGGGACCTCTTCAGTGCCGCTGATTAGGCGGATGCGCTCACGCTCAGCCAGGTAGTTCTCGTGCGCGGCAGCGTACTGTGCCGCCAGGTCCGCGTCCTCAGCCAGCGAGTCGGTCATCTCGTACATCAGGCCGCCCGCCTCCAGACGGGAAGCCGCAGCGGTAATCACCGGATGCGCCAGGTAGAACACGGTCGGGAAGGGGGTGCCGTTGCTCAGGCGCGGCGCGGTAGCAGCCACGAGCGGGTTACCGCACACGCAGCGCGCCGGAATCTCAATCACGTCGCGGACCTTACGGCCCAGCTGCGCGGAGAGAACACGGATGTCCTGCTCGGTGGGGGTCAGAGTTTCAACAGTTACGCCGAAGCCGCCGGGGGTGCGTGCCTTCAGCTCTTCAATGGTGTTTTCGGTGCTCATAATCCTAAGTTTCTGGAACGAGGGGTCACCTCGTCCGCTTATGCCGGGTGCTTGCCAGGGCGGGGGTTCCTGCCGGTGGCTGGGGCTAGTTCTTCTCGAGAGAATTCCAAACCTTGGTAGTCCAGGCTTCCTCGGGGGCGTTCTTCGCGTTCGCAGAAGTACCGTCCGCCTTCGTGGAGTCCTCGGTAATGCCGGTGACCACGTAGGGGGTGTCGCCGGGGTTCACATAGTAGAGGCGGCTACGTGCCTGCTGGCGAACGTAGTTGTCGTCGTTCCACCAGGTCTGCTCCGCCTTCAGCTGGGCGTTCTCCTGTTGCAACTGGGAAATGTGCGCGTTGATCTGCTTGATTTCCCGATCCTGGTCAATGTAGGTGACCACCGGGTATGCGGTACCGAGCGCAATCACGCCCACCACAACAGCGGTCAGGAAGCTCCGACCGGAGAACATATGAGCCGCTACGGGGGCGTCGTATCCGCCCTCTTCACTGCCCTGCTGGGCTGCGGCGCGGCGGCGGGCACGTTCCTCACGACGAGCCTGCGCCTGACGTTCACGCTCGGGGTGGCGCTGGTTCAAACCCACGCCGAAGAAGAGGGCACTTGCCTTCTTCATCAGGGAGGTGCGGGCTTCCTTAGCGGCGCCACGCGGCGCGTTGGAGGAGGCAGCGTCCTGAGCGGGTTCGGTAGAACTCTGAGAGTGCGACCGGGTCTGCTGGTTTGCTCGCTGGCTCATTGCTCTATCCTTCGTTCCGTTCTGTACCGCTAAACGCTTCCTTCATATTCTACCGGGTTCGGAGGGCTTCCCCAGCTCTATGTTGCAAGCGATACATTCTACCCTGCCACGGTATACCTGAGCTGATAGACCGCACACAGAGAAGGAGGCGGTGCCACTCCCTACGGGGTAGCACCGCCTCCCTGACGTCTAACCGCTCACGCGGTCGGATGCTTCAGTAACTTATGCCTTGAAGCGGGGAAATGCGGACTTGCCAGCGTAAACAGCTGCGTCGCCCAGCTCTTCTTCAATGCGCAGCAGCTGGTTGTACTTAGCAACGCGCTCGGAACGTGCGGGTGCACCGGTCTTGATCTGGCCAGCGTTGGTTGCAACAGCCAGGTCAGCGATGGTGACGTCCTCGGTCTCACCGGAACGGTGAGAAACCATGCAACGGTACTCGTGGCGCTGTGCCAGCTCCATTGCGTCGAGGGTCTCGGTCAGCGAACCGATCTGGTTCACCTTCACGAGCAGAGCGTTAGCTGCGCCCTCTTCGATACCGCGAGCCAGACGCTCGGGGTTGGTCACGAACAGGTCGTCACCGACGATCTGGACCTTGTCACCGATCTGCTCGGTCAGGGTCTTGTAGCCCTCCCAGTCGTTCTCGTCCAGGGGATCCTCGATGGAAACCAGAGGGTACTTTGCAACGAGGTCAGCGTAGTATGCGCTCATCTCAGCTGCGGACTTCTTCTGACCCTCGAACTCGTACGCACCGTCGTTGTAGAACTCGGAGGATGCAACGTCCAGTGCCAGTGCAACCTGCTCGCCCGGCTTGTAGCCAGCCTTCTCGATTGCCTCAACGATCAGGTCCAGTGCAGCTGCGTTGGACTCCAGGTTGGGTGCGAAACCACCCTCGTCGCCCAGGCCGGTTGCCAGGCCGCGGTCGTGCAGCACGGACTTCAGGGAGTGGTAAACCTCAACACCTGCGCGCAGAGCGTCAGAGTAGTTGTCGAAGCCGATGGGAGCAATCATGAACTCCTGGATGTCAACGTTGGAGTCTGCGTGAGAACCACCGTTGAGGATGTTCATCATGGGGACGGGCAGAACGTGAGCGTTCGGGCCGCCGAGGTACTTGTACAGGGGCAGATCAGCGGACTCAGCAGCTGCCTTAGCAACAGCCAGGGAGACACCCAGGATTGCGTTTGCGCCCAGCTTGCCCTTGTTGTTGGTTGCATCCAGAGCAATCATGGCTGCGTCAACAGCGCGCTGGTCGGAAGCCTCAATGCCGATGACCTCTTCAGCGATTTCTTCGATAACAGACTTCACTGCGCCCAGAACACCCTTGCCCAGGTATACGGACTTGTCGCCGTCGCGGCGCTCAACAGCTTCCCACTCACCGGTGGATGCGCCCGAGGGCACAGCTGCGCGTGCGAAAGCACCGTCTTCGAGCAGAACCTCAACCTCAACGGTCGGGTTGCCACGGGAATCCAGGATCTGGCGTGCGTGAACTGCGGTAATAACAGCCATGAATTGTTCTCCTTATGAGATGTCAAGGATGTGAACGGCTCACCCGGTAGTGGACAAGTCGCGTCCCCTAAATTCTAGCAAAACTCCCACACAAACACACTAGTTGCCACCGCTTTTTTATTGCCTTATTGAAGGTCTAAATAACCCTTAGTCAGGCGCTACAAAGCGGAACAAGACCCACACTCCCCCACATTGGGAGGGTGTGGGTACTCGACCAAAGCACAACATGAGCCCAAATGCCGGGGTATGTGCCAAGAGCATCCTCACGGCTGCCCAACACAACCCCAAACAAACAGAAGGCGCTTTGAAACCTCTTATTCCCTCAGAGAACAGATTTCAAAGCGCCTCACAGAAGAACTCAACCACCGTTTCTAATAGCTCGGCTCATCATGCGTATGCTGAGCAATATAGCGACGAGTGTACGAACGCAGGGCACGCTCCGGATCCAAACCATTACGCTGTGCGCGGCTCACCAACGCAAAGAGCAGCTCGCCGAATTCCTCTTCAGTGTGCATATAGCGCAGGTCGTCCTCCATGCTCGTGGGCTCCGGCGGCAGAATAATACCCGCCTTACGTGCCTTCACAGCAGTCTTCTCAGCCATAGCGAGCGCCGGCAGATGCGGTGGAATACCATCCAGCGCGCCACGGTCGCTCTTCTCCTTCTTCTTCAACGCATCCCACGCCGCCTGCTGCTCAGCCGCGGTGCGAGGCGCCTCCGAAGAGCCCTCAGACTCAGCCGCAAACACATCGGGGTGGCGCGAACGAAGCTTCTGCACAAGGCCCTCAACCACCTGCACAATGTCGAAGCCCTGCGGATTTGCCGCAGCAATATCGGAATGGAACACCACCTGCAGCAACACGTCGCCCAACTCCTCACGCAACAGCGGCATATTCGGCTCGCCGCCGGTTTCTACCGCCTCGACAACCTCGTAGGCTTCCTCCACCAGGTAGCGGATGAGGGAGGCGTGAGTCTGCTCAGCATCCCACGGGCAACCGCCCGGTGCGCGCAACAGCGCCATGGTTTCCACCAGGGTGCCAAAGGCTTCAGCCGCGCGGGCGGCAGTGTCCTGAACGTTCTGCACCGCAGAAGCCTCAGGAGTATTAGGGGTATCAGTCATAACAATCTTCCTCATCGAAAAAATGACAAACATAGCACGCCGCGCCGACCCCCACACGGGGAGCCGGCGCGGCGCACCTTACAAGGTTTTAGAGGTTCCAGTGCGAAAGCGCGCTCGTCATATGAGCCGGGATCTTCGAACCCAGACGCGGGAACATGCGCAGCTCCTCAACGTAACGCTCAGCATCCAGCGGACGCGGGTAGGTGACAAACGCCTGCTCGTTCGCATAATCGAATGCCGCCTGAACCGGCACGCCCGGGGTGAAGGTCAGGCTCATAGCCAGCGGCGAGCCCTCGCCCTCGCTGTACGAGTCGGTCTTCAGCGCCGGAATGTCCAGCAGGGTTTCGGGAATCAGCTCGAAGGTACGGACCTGCTCCCAGAAGCCGTTGCGGCGCACGTGGGTCAGGGCGTCGTAGTAGGAACCGAGGGCACGTACACGAATCAGCACGGTAGTGGCGTCCTTTGCGGTGCCGTTCTCGCCGAAGAGGTGCTCGACGACCGGCGCCAGACGCTGAGCGACCTGAGCCTCCGTCAGAACCAGGTTGCCGGCTGCCAGCTGAGTCTCCGAGGGAACCAGCGGGCTCTGCACCGCGGCGGAGGGGGTGTCCGGCTCAGCCACGATGGTGGGCAGCTGGTTGAGCTCGCTCAGCGCGGATGCCGAGATGCTGGAAGAGATACCTGCCGGGGTGCTCTCCGGCAGGGCAACCGGGGTGGTCGCCGCAGCGGGTGCCGCCTCTGCTGCCGGCGCTACCGGTGCAGTCTGAGCGGCGGCCTCGGAGGCGGGCGCAAGCGCTGCGGGAGCCTCAGCAATCTTAGCCGCGGGGGTCACCTCAACGGTCTTGAGCTCAGCGACCTTCTCAGCGGGCTCTTCCTGAGCGCCGGTAGCCTTTGCCTCAGATACCTCAGATGCCTTTGCCTCGGTAGCCTTCACAGCGACACCTGCGGTGCCCACTGCGGCAGCTGCGGCAAGAGCACCAGCCAGGCCGGGAGCCACAGATGCGCTCTCAGCGGCAGGCTCAACGTCTACGAGGGCAGGTTCCTCGGAGGGCTCTTCAGCGGAAGCAGCGGAGGTTTCCTTCTCGGGCAGCAGTTCAGAGTCATCCAGGAACGCGGGCAGTGCGGGCTCTTCAGCCTTCTCTACGACCGGCTCATCTGCAGCTTCTTCAACGGGCTGGGTGCGGTCCAGGGTGAAGGACTCTGCAACCACGGGGGCGGCAGCCTTCTGCTCCTCGACAGCTGAAACTTCCTCAGCATCCAGCTTCTTCTGAGCGTTGGCAACGATGGCAGCCAGGGCGGCTTCCATATCTTCGCTGGGCTCGTCAGAGTCCTCTGCGGATACCTCGGTTGCCTCAGCGGCGGACTCTTCAACCTGCTCAGTTTCGGGCTCTACGGTAGCCGCGCCGAAGACAGGGTCATTCTCGTAGTCGTGCTCAAACTCAGCTTCAACCGGCACAAACTCAGTCTGGGTAGGCTCGTCGGAAGCTTCAACAGTCTCCTCTACGTCGTCTTTCTCCTGTGCAGAAGCAGCAGAACCAGCCACTGCAGTACCGGCAACGGCAAGACCTGCAGCGGTCAGCAGACCCGCGGAGGCGCCCTCTTCAGCAGTCTCAACTACAGGCTCTTCAGCAGCATCGGCAGCTACCTCAGCCTCGTTCGCAGCCTGCTTCTCAGCGAGTTCAGCCTCCAGCTCACGCTCGATAGCCTCACGTTCAGCCTCAATCGGGTCAACGCTCTGAACAGCAGCTTCCTGAGGCTCATCCTGCGAGGTAGCCTCAGCGGCCTCAGCGGTAGCAACGGGCTTAGCCTCAGCGGCAGCACCTTCCAGCAGGAAGCTCTCGCTAATAGTCTGACCGTCCACAGCACCCAGGTACGATGCGTGAACCTCCAGGCCGTCGCCCAGACGCGGCTTCAAAGAGACAGCCGCACGGTTCCAGGTTGCGCCGGCCTGCTGAGCCTCGGTGTACAGTGCCGCAACGGGTGCAAACCAGTCAACGCCAGGCACGACAATGCCGGTTTCAACCTCACGACCGCGGTGTAGCAGACGGTAGTGCATATCCTCATCAACCTGGCGCAGTTCCAGGCTCATGGTGCCCGAACCGCGGGTGCGCATGAGCTCCGCGAGGCCGTGGAGAGCGCGCTGCGCGGGGAGAGCGGGCAGGGTTGCCGCGCCCTCAACGGGCTCGCTCAGGATGATGGATTCGGCAACCAGTTCAGCTTCGTCTTCGCTGAGCTTCTGCTCAGTTTCCTTCAGCTCAGCAACGGGCTCCTCAGCGGAGTCTTCACGAGTAGCAGACTCGTGCTTCTCTGCTTCCTTCTTATCGATGCCTTCTGCGGTCAGCGCGACGCCCTGAGAGGTGCCCTCTTCAGCCTTCTCCTCAGCCTTTTCGGTCTTTGCGGCAGAGGCAACGGTAGCTGCAACAACTACGGGGGCGGCAACAGCGGCAAGCGCAGGAGCTACAGAGGAGCTCTTGGCGGGTTCGTCTTCCGCAGAATCGGTACCTTCAGCTGCGGAGTCCTCAAGCCCAGAGTCCTCAATCTTGGTAGCAGGTTCTTCCGCTACGGTTTCTTCCACGGTGCCTTCTTCAACAGCGCTTTCTTCGACAGCAGGCTCTTCCACCGCGGAGGCGTCAAAGATCAGCTCTGCGGTGTTCTCCTCTTCAGCGTCGAAGTCCTTACCCTCGGGCGCTTCAGAGACGGACACGTCACGCTTCTCCTCAACGGATACAGCGGAGAGTAGCTCGGTCTCGTCAGAGACCGCGTCTTCTTCCTCAGTAAGTTCAGATGCCAGCAGCTCAGGCGCCTCAACGACAGCCTCAATCGGCTCTTCCTCAGCAGCGGCAGCAGGCTCTACAACTTCTTCTGCACCTGCGGTGAGGTCAACGGTCTCCTCAGATTCGAAGTCTTCAGCAGTCTCAGCATCAGTTGCGGATACCTCAGACACATCAGTGTCCTCAACAGGTTCAGTAGCTTCAGCGGGCTCCGGTGCCTCAATAGTTGCCTCGTCAGCAGCAGTTTCCTCAGCAATCGCCTCATCGGAAGCAACCTCGACAAAGGTCTCCTCTTCGCTGTCCAAGGTGATGCCCAGGCGTGCCGCGTAGGCTGCCGCCAGATCGTCCAGACCGGCGTTCTGCGCCTCGGTCACGGCGGCATGGGTGCGAGCAGCCTTCATGTCTTCAACGGTCAGGGAGTCCTCAGCATCTGCGGATGCATCCTCAGATGCAGGCTCAGATACAGAATGAGCGTTCTCAGACTTGTTCTCGGAAGCTTCTACAACAGCCTCGACAACCTCAAGCTCTTCGTGACCCTCTGCCTCGTCTGCAGTATCCTCAGCGGCCTCAGCATCATCAGCGGCAGCATCTTCGGTGGCAGCATCTTCGGTGTTCTGGGCACGCACAGCACGCAGGTGCTCCTCAAACTGGGAGCGCGCATCCTCTGCGGCATCCTTCGGCTCCTCAGCCTCGGCAGATGCACCCTCACCAGCGCCTTCCTCGTCATCGCGCAGGAACGCGGGAGTAGCGGGCTTAGCAACCTCAGCAACCGGGGCGGCTTCTTCTTCAACGTCCTGGACCTCAGCGACCTGCTCGGCCTCAACAGGCTCCTCAGATTCCTGGGGGAAAGCGCCAAGCGCCGCCAGCAGGCTACGACGCTCCTGCTCCTCCGCCTGTTCCTCGGTCAGCTCATCAGCAGCGGAAGATTCTTCAGCCTTCTCATCGCCGTGCAGGAGGGCACGCTTGAGATCCTCAACAGCGCGGTGCTCTTCGTTCTGCTCTTCATCTTGGTTCTGGTGGCGTGCGCTTTCAGACTTCACGAAGCGGCGCAGGGAGTCCTCCCACTGCTGCTGTTCCATAATCTTCTGGCTCAGTCGTGCGCTCTTGGGAGCGTCTTCGCTTGCCTGTTCCTTCTGAACCTCAGTAGTTTCGGCGCTCTGTTCTTCGCGCGACTGTTCATCCAACTTCTTCTTGCCGATTCCAAAGAAGCTCATTGGGTGTCCTCCTCCGGCGTGCGCCGTGTGATGATGCGCCATCTCCTTCATCCCCCGAGGGTGTGTGGGCACGGGGTCGAGATCAGAACGCAAATGTCCTCATAATCCTTTTAATTCTATCGCGTGCATAGAGTTTCACCCCGTCACTCGGTGAGAGGTAACGGGGTGAAACTTGTACAGCTTTCAAGGCTTGATACGGCTATATAGTCGTACTTTCAAGCCTGGCTCATCAGCTTTTGAGAAGCTCTTTAGCGCGCCTCATCGCGGATAGGGTTCGCCGCCTTCGCCGCCTTCGCCAGCTCAAAACGGACAGCACGCAGGGCAGTTGCCGCCATAACGCGAATACCAATGCCAATCGCCTGCTCGCTCGGGGCGTAATCACCCTGATGCAAATCGTAGGTGGGATCGCCGGGGGCGCGGGTACCCAGGCGGAACATGGAGCCGGGAACTTCCTGCAGCATCCACGCGAAGTCTTCGCCGCCCATGGACTGCTCGACCAGCACAATGGAGTCCTCCCCCAGCTCGGCGCGGGCCGCATTCTCGAGCATAGTGGTTTCCAGGTCGGTGTTCACGACCGGCGGCACACCGCGGATGTGCTCCACACGCGCGGTCACGCCGAAGGGCACAGCGACCTGCTCAATCACTTCGTCCAGCAGGTTGCCTGCCTGACGCCACACCTCAACGTCCAGGCAACGCATGGTGCCCGCAAGGTAGCCCTCGGCAGGGATAGCGTTGGGAGCAACACCGGCACTGACCTGTCCCCAGGCGACCAGCACGCCCGAACGCACGTCGGTGCGGCGGGTCAGCACGGCGGGAACCTGCACAGCAATCTGGCTCATCGCGTAGATTAGGTCCTCGGTCAGGTGCGGGCGAGAAGTGTGGCCACCGTGACCGCTCAGGTGAATCTTGATGGTGTCGGATGCGCTAGTAATCGCACCGATACGGGTACCAATCTGGCCCAGGTCCACCTTCGGGTCGCAGTGCAGAGCAAAGGCGCGCGGAATGTCCTTCAGCAGACCCTGCGAAATCATCTGCACCGCACCGCCGGGCAGCTGCTCCTCAGCGGGCTGGAAGAGAATACGGACGCTACGGCCCAGCGGGGTCTTCTCGTTCAGCTCGTGCAGTGCCAGCGCCACACCGAGCATGACGGTCTGGTGAATATCGTGACCGCAGGCGTGCATCACGCCGGGCACGGTAGAAGCATAGGGCAGGTCGGTCTGCTCAACAATGGGCAGAGCGTCAATATCGGCGCGCAGAGCCACAGCGAAGGGGCCGCTCCCGATATCTACGTAGCAGCCGGTACCTTCGCAAGCAACGGGGTTCATGCCGGCTTCTCGCAGTCGATTCATGAGGCGCTCAGTGGTCGCCACTTCACGGAAGGAAAGCTCCGGGTTGGCGTGCACTTCGCGGCGGAACTGCACGAGGGTACCCATCATGCGCTCCACCCAGTCGTCGAAGACAGGGGTGGACAAATCGTAGCGAGAATTAGCGAAAACCATACACAGTAGAATAACGCCGCCCGCCGGGGTTTACCTACCCGCTCCCCCTTTCTGACAGCCCTCGAGAATATCTATGACTTTATGACAGATTGTGAAGAGTTTTTGTGCACGCCGAAGCCCCTGAAAATGCTCTGTGCCATCATTTCCATCAGACTTTTTCTGTCAAACAATTCAAGCCGCCACCCGGTGTGGGTGACGGCTTGAATCGTCAATGCTGTATCAGCTGATACCGCGTACTCAGATTAGAGCGAGCGGCTCAGGATTGCCTGCTTCACCTCGGCAATAGCCTTGGTGATCTGGATGCCACGGGGGCAAGCCTCGGTGCAGTTGAAGGTGGTACGGCAACGCCATACGCCTTCCTTGTCGTTGAGGATCTCCAGACGCAGGTCGCCTGCATCATCGCGCGAGTCGAAGATGAAGCGGTGTGCGTTCACGATAGCGGAGGGGCCGAAGTACTGACCGTCGGTCCAGAAGACCGGGCAGGACGAGGTACATGCTGCACAGAGGATGCACTTGGTGGTGTCATCGAAACGTGCACGGTCCTCAATGGTCTGCAGGCGCTCACGCTCAGGCTCGTTCGAGTCGTTGATGAAGAACGGCATGATTTCGCGGTATGCCTGGAAGAAGGGCTCCATGTCAACGATGAGGTCCTTCTCGCAGGGCAGACCCTTGATGGGCTCAACGGTAATCGGCTTGGACAGGTCAAGGTCCTTCAGCAGGGTCTTGCAAGCCAGGCGGTTACGGCCGTTGATGCGCATCGCGTCCGAACCGCAGATGCCGTGTGCACAGGAGCGGCGGAAGGAGACGGAGCCGTCTACTTCCCACTTAATCTTGTGCAGAGCATCCAGCACGCGGTCGGTGCGGTACATGGTCAGCGGGAATTCATCCCAGTATGCCTCGGAGGAAACTTCCGGGTTGTAGCGACGAATCTTGATGACCACATCGTAGGTGGGGATGGAGTCGGAGTCGCCGCCGGTCATACCCTCAAACAGCTTGACGGATTCCGGTTCGGGGAGTTCGTTTTCAGCCATTTTAGTACTTACGCTCCTTCGGCTCGTAGCGGGTGTAGACAACGGGCTTGGTTTCGAATCGCAGGCCCTTGACACCCTCAAACTCGGATTCGGGGTCGAGGTAGACCATCGAGTGCTTCATGAAGTTAACGTCGTCACGCTTGGGGAAGTCCTCACGGTAGTGACCACCACGGGATTCCTTACGGTGCAGCGCACCAACGGACATGACCTTTGCCAGCTCAATCAGGAAGCCGAGCTCAACAGCCTCGAGCAGGTCGAGGTTGAAGCGCTTGCCCTTGTCCTGGATGGCGATGTTCTTGTAGCGCTCTTCCAGTTCAGCAATAGTTGCCAGTGCTGCGCGGATGGTCTCGTCGGTACGGAACACCTGCATGTCAGCTTCCATAGCCTTCTGCAGGTCTGCGCGGATAGCGCCGACCTTCTCGGTGCCCTTGCCTTCGAGGATGCCGTTGAGCATGTTGAGAACGCGGTCTGCTGCGTCGTCCGGAACCGGTACAAACTCAGCGGATGCTGCGTACTCTGCTGCCTTGCGGCCTGCACGCTTACCGAACACGTTGATGTCCAGCAGGGAGTTGGTGCCCAGACGGTTTGCACCGTGGACGGACACGCAAGCAACCTCACCAGCTGCGTAGAGGCCGGGGATGGTCTCCTTGCTGTTGTGGTAGACCTCGGTCTCGTTGTTGGTGGGGATACCGCCCATTGCGTAGTGCGCGGTGGGGAACACCGGGATGGGCTGGTGGTGCGGTTCCACTGCCAGGTAGGTACGAGCGAACTCAGTAATGTCCGGCAGCTTCTCGTCGATGTGGGAGGGCTCCAGGTGAGTCAGGTCCAGCAGCACGTAGTCCTTGTGGGGACCGCAACCGCGGCCTTCGCGCACCTCGTTTGCCATTGCACGTGCCACGATATCGCGGGGTGCGAGGTCCTTAATGGTGGGTGCGTAGCGCTCCATGAAGCGCTCACCGTCAGCGTTACGGAGAATACCACCTTCACCACGAGCACCCTCGGTGACGAGAATGCCCAGACCAGCCAGGCCGGTCGGGTGGAACTGAACGAATTCCATGTCCTCCAGGGGCAGGCCTGCACGCAGTGCGATAGCCATGCCGTCACCGGTGAGGGTGTGTGCGTTGGAGGTGGTCTTGAAGATCTTGCCACAGCCGCCGGATGCGAAGATTACGGACTTAGCCTGGAAGACGTGGACCTCGCCGGTTGCCAGGTCGTAGGAGACGACACCGGCGGGGCGGGGCTTGCCCTCTTCGTCCTTGACCAGGATCAGGTCGAGAACGTAGAACTCGTTGTAGAACTCCACATTGTGGCGAACGCAGTTCTGGTAGAGGGTCTGCAGAATCATGTGGCCGGTACGGTCAGCTGCGTAGCATGCGCGGCGCACAGCAGCCTTACCGTGGTCACGGGTGTGACCGCCGAAGCGGCGCTGGTCAATGCGGCCTTCAGGGGTTCGGTTGAAGGGAAGACCCATCTTTTCCAGGTCGAGCACAGCGTCAATAGCTTCCTTAGCCATGATTTCTGCTGCGTCCTGGTCGACCAGGTAGTCGCCACCCTTGACGGTGTCAAAGGTGTGCCACTCCCAGTTGTCCTCTTCAACGTTAGCCAGAGCGGCGCACATGCCACCCTGTGCCGCGCCGGTGTGGGAGCGGGTGGGGTATAGCTTGGTCAGTACCGCGGTGCGAACTCGCTGGCCGGCCTCAATGGCGGCACGCATACCTGCGCCGCCGGCACCGACGATCACTACATCGTACTTATGTACCTGCATGATGTTCTTTCTGTGTTTTAGATGTTTTCGTTTGTCTCGGATACGTCGCCGTTAGCGTGCCGAGCAGAAGCTGGGGAGCAGTTCAGCCGCTGCGCCGGAGGGGCAGGGGTCGAACGCGAAGATGGTGAGGGTACCAACCAGCAGGACGAATGCGCATGCTGCGAAGAGGATGACCTTCAGCCAAACGCGCAGGCGGTCCTTCTCAGCGTAGTCATCGATGATGACGCGGATGCCGTTTGCGCCGTGCAGCATAGCCAGCCAGAGCAGCAGCAGATCCCAGACCTGCCAGAAGGGGTTTGCCCACTTGCCACCCACGAAGCCGAAGTCGATGGCATGGATGCCGTCGCCGACCATGAGGTTGGAGAAGAGGTGGCCGAAAATCAGCACGACGAGTACAACGCCAGACAGGCGCATACCGAGCCAAGCGAACATCTCAAAGTTGTTGCGCTTGGAGGAGGAGCGGTTGTACTTCACACCGTCGATGCGGTTGTCACGCAGACGGGGTACATAGGTGCGGGGCTTAAGCGGAGTAGCCATAGTTTAGTGACCTCCCATGTGCGAGAAAACGATCGGCAGGTGACGCGCTGCGAAGCCCGCAACGGTGATTGCCCAGAGGAAAAGCACAACCCAGAGAATCTTGATGTGCGTGTAGGTTGCCTTCTGGCTGATTTCGACGTTGCCGTCCTTGTTCTTCGCCTGGATGTGCTCCACGTGCGAGTTGGTTGCCTTACCCCAGAAGTCAATGAGGATAATGCGAATACCGTTGAACGCGTGGTAGACGATGGCGGCGACAAGCGCGGTCTCACCCAGACCCATGATGGGGTTCTTGTACAGGCTCAGTACACCGTTGTAGGCCTCCGGGGAGATACGCACGACGGCAGTATCTAGGATGTGTACAAGAAGGAAGAAGAAAATCGCGATACCGGTAATGCGATGAGCAACCCAGGACCACATGCCCCAGCGGCCGCGGTAGAGGGTTCCTTTAGAACCATTCAACACTGAATAACCTCCTGCTGCGACGGCGAGCTTCCGGGTTCTGAGGGGTCATTGTGATCCTCAGCTTCCGGGCATGACTGTGTGCTCACCGACTGCTTTTGTTCGTCTGTTACTTCCAAGATATCAGGTAAATTCACAGCTTACTGACACCCTGTTTAGGGTTTTTTTACAGGTTCTAAAAGCGAATTAGGGCATGTTTTTATTACGATATCGCCTACTTCCCTGTGTTTGTGCGGAACTTACCTTAACCTAACCTCAAACATCGCCTAAATGAGAGCCGCCTGACACTTTTTTGTTAAAACCTAAAAGAATTCGATATATGACAAATTCACAAGCTATTCTTGAATCGATGAATACTGCACTCACTCGATTCCGCCCGCTCATTCCCGCCGGCGGTGTTGGCTCGCGTCTGTGGCCTCTATCCCGCGCGCACGCCCCGAAATTCCTGCTCGACCTTACCTCGTCGGGCAATTCCCTGCTGCGTGACACCTACGATCGTCTCATCGATCTCAGCAACGGTTCCGTCATGGTGGTTACCGGCACTTCGCACGCCAATGCGGTTACCCAGCAGATTCCTGAGCTGCGTGCCGCTGACCTGGTGCTGGAGCCCTCCCCCAAGGACTCGGCTGCAGCTATCGGCCTGGCTTGCGCTATCATCCACCGCCGCGAACCGGACGCCATCATCGGCTCCTTCGCAGCTGACCACGTCATCAGCCCCGTGGATGAGTTCCACCGCGTGGTGACCGAAGCTGTCATCACCGCGGCAACCGGCAAGATTGTCACCATCGGCATTACCCCCACCGAGCCCTCCAGTGCGTTTGGCTACATTCATGCCAGCGAGTCTCTGGGCATCGAGGGTGCTCCCAATGCACACGCAGTGGACACCTTCGTGGAGAAGCCGGACACCACTACCGCACAGAAGTACCTGGATTCCGGTGAGTACACCTGGAACGCAGGCATGTTCGTGGCACCGGCAGCCCTGATGCTCAAGCACCTCGAGGCGAACGAGCCCGAGCTGTACGCGGGCATTATGGAAATCGCTAATGCTTGGGACACCCCCGAGCGTGAGGCTGTTATGGACCGCGTGTGGGAGACCCTGCCGAAGACCGCTATCGACTACGCCGTGGCTGAGCCCGCAGCAGCAGCGGGCGACGTCGCAATGGTTCCCGGCTCCTTCAGCTGGGACGACGTTGGAGACTTCGACGCCGTGGCACGCCTGAACACCGAGAAGAGCGGCGAAGAGCTGACTATCCTCGGCGAGAAGGACAACGTCATTAACCACGGTTGCTCCGGCATCGTTGTTGCAAACACCGAGCGTAAGATCTCTATCATTGGCCTCGACGACATCGTCGTGGTGGACACCCCCGATGCCCTGCTGGTCGCACCGCGCTCCAAGGCACAGGCCGTCAAGGATGCCGTGGGTGAGATCAAGGCGCGAGGCTTGAACAACCTCCTCTAAATTTTTAGCCCCGAGTAGGCGCATGAGCCCTGCTCGAGCGAAAGATACCTCTAAGAAAACCGGCTCTCTTCTTTTCGGAAGGGAGCCGGTTTTTTATGCCCTGATGAGCCATTTCGTGGGCGACTTCAAGGCCTTTGCCTAGTGGGATGCGGAAGGACGCCCCTGTGGCGGACCAAGGGGGCAGAATGTCTTATGCACCCCGTGCAGGTTGCACTTCCAGAGTCTGATACGAGCCAAGGATCAACCATTATAGAGAATCATTCTCATGTTAGTCTTGGTGCATGCATATGACCCGTAAGTTTTTCCTCACCCGCGTCGGCGCACTCGGCGCCGTGGCTGCCCTCGCCCTGACTGCATGCGGTTCCCAGACCACCCAGACCGGCCAGAATACACAGACCAGCCCCAGCGCCTCCACCTCCGCGAGCGCAACCCCCGCACCCATCACCGAAGGCAAGGGCGCGGCAAGCCGCGTCGCCATCACCTACGACGGCGGTGTGCTCGTCTATGACGCCAAGGACATGAAGCTGCTCGCAGACATCCCCAAGGAAGGCTTCCTGCGCCTCTCCGACGCTGGCGATAACCGCCACCTCGTCGTTGCAGACGGCAACAGCTACACCTTCCTGGACACCGGCGTATGGTCCGTAGCGCACGGCGACCACTCGCACTACTACACCACTTCCCCGTCGCTGTCTTCGCTGTCTCTGGCGGCTGACCACACCGGTCACGTCATCAAGGACAACGGCAAGGTCGCGGCATTCGCTGACGGCACCGGCTCCTTCGCCGTGTACGACCCGGCGAAGCTGACCCACGATAAGCGCACCGCCTCCTCCCTGGAGACCACGACCGTCACCCTGCCGAAGCCTCACCACGGATTCGCAATCCCGCTGCCCAACGACCAGTACCTGGTAGCGGTCGGCGACTCGAAGACCCGCACCGGTGCCGCTGTTGTGGATGCTCAGGGCAAGACCGTCACCGAGAGCCCCGCCTGCCCCGGCGTTCACGGTGAAGCCATCGCTAAGGACGGCGCGTTCTCCATCGGTTGCACCGACGGCGCGCTGGTTTACAAGGACGGCAAGTTCACCAAGATCACCAACCCCGAGGACCCCTACTCCCGCTCGGGCAACCAGGCCGGTAAGGCTGACTCCCAGTACGTTCTGGCGGACTACAAGACCGACAAGGACGCTAAGCTGGAGCGCCCCGAGAAGTTCTCTATTATCGATACCGTTGCGGCAACCCGCACCGTCTACTCCCTGCCTTCTGGCGTGAGCTACACCTTCCGTTCGCTGGCTCGTGGCCCTCAGGGTGAGGCGCTGCTGCTGACCACCGACGGTAAGCTGCGCGTCTTCGATCCGGCGACCGGCGCGGAGCTGGGCTCTGTACAGCTCATGGAGGCGTGGACCGAGTCTGAGACGTGGCAGGACGAGCGTCCGGCACTGTGGGTGGACGGTAAGACCGCCTACGTGACCGATCCGGCGACCAAGAAGCTCATTGCGGTGTCCCTGTCGAACCCGGCAGCTCCGAAGGAGCTGATGAGCGTGGAGCTTCCCAAGACCCCGAACGAGATTCTGGGTGTATCTTCCTCGAACGCTGCACCGGTTGAGGCAGAGGCACACGGCGCAGAAGCTCACAGCTCGGCTTCCGCTGACGCACACTAATCCGGCGAGTCTGGCGAGCCTCACGAGGGCCACTCCCGCTAGGGTTCTCACGCTGAAGCAAACCTAGCGAAAACATAAAGAGAGATGCGACCGATAACCTATCGGTCGCATCTCTCTTTGTGCATGCAGGGTTTATGCGCCAGCTACTAACGCAGCGGCAGACCCCCAATTTCTTCCCAGTTCTGCCCATCGTAGGAGTAGCAGTGCAGGTGATCCACGGTGAAGGTACGCTGCTCGGCGGGCAGAGCGTCAAACACCTTGCGGGCGTTTGCCACCTGCTCCTCACTCAAGCCGTGGCCCAGGGTCACGTGCGGCACGTAGGGGAAGGATGCCGCGCCGGCACCGAATAGCTCAACCAGCTTCTGGTGAATCTGCTCGAACTCGGTTTTACCCGCCTCCAGGTTCAGGTACTCCACCTCGGTTACCGGGCGGAAGGAGTGTACCGAACCCCAGCGTGCCTCAAAACGCGGCGTGTCCAGCGCCTCGCGGAACTGCGGGGACTGCACCGCAGCCAATAGAGACTCGTTCAGCTCCGTCAGGTACACGGTCACGTGGGTGCTGATAGGCGCCACCGCACCACCAGCTACCGCGCGCTTCCACTCTTCCAGGCGCTGAACATTCTCACCGCTCACGTGCGCAATAACGCTCAGGTAGCGGCGACCGGGTTTCAGGGTCGGGGATACAGGAGCCGTCGTGGGGCTCAAAGAGTTCTCTTGTGCTGTCATCTCAATCGTGCAGGTAATGCGGCGTCTCAGCCGATTTGGCTGAACAGCGCGCTAGATTGCTGCGGCAGGCAGGAAGCCAACCTTCTTGTACACGTTCTCAATGGTGACCGTAGCGATCTCGCGGGCAGCGGATGCGCCCACAGCCAGCAGGCGGTCCAGCTCGGCGGGGTCGTCCATCAGCTCGAGGGTACGCTCACGCACCGGGGTGAGGCGCTCCACCACGATATCGGCAAGGTCAACCTTCAGGTGGCCGTACATCTTGCCCTCGTAGCGTGCCACAATCTCATCGATGCTCTCGCCGGTCATTGCCGAGTAGATGGAGAGCAGGTTGGAGACGCCGGGCTTAGCCTCGCGGTCGTAGGCGATGACGGAGCCGTCATCGGTCACGGCGGACTTAATCTTCTTCTGGGTTGTCTTGGGGGTATCCAGAAGCTTAATCAGGCCCTTATCGGATGCCGCAGACTTGGACATCTTCGAGGTCGGGTCCTGCAGGTCGTAAATCTTAGCGGTTTCCTTCAGAATCACCGGCTCGGGCACCACGAAGGTCTCACCGAAACGGGAGTTGAAACGCTGCGCCAGGTTACGGGTCAGCTCCAGGTGCTGACGCTGGTCCTCGCCCACGGGCACACCGTCCACCTGGTAGAGCAGGATGTCGGCGGCCATCAGAATCGGGTAGGTGAACAGACCCACGGAGGCGTTCTCGGCACCCTGCTTCTGGGACTTGTCCTTGAACTGGGTCATACGGGAGGCCTCACCGAAGCCGGTGAAGCAGTTCAGAACCCACGCCAGCTGGGCGTGCTCGGGCACGTGCGACTGCACGAACAGCGGGGTGCGGGTCGGGTCAATGCCGGAGGCGATGTACTGTGCCGCGGTCAGGCGGGTACGCTCACGCAGCTCCTCGGGGTTCTGAGGAACGGTGATGGCGTGCATATCCGGGATAAAGAACAGGCATTCGTTATTCGGGTCGTCCTGCAACGCGACCCAGTTGTTCACAGCACCGATGTAGTTACCCAGGTGCATCGAATCAGCCGACGGCTGCGCACCCGAGTAGATACGTGCCTTCTGCTGAGAGGCGTTAGGGATGAGGGACTTATCCTGCTTCTTTTCGTCTGCCATAGTTATTTCCTGTGCAGTTCTTCCTGTGCGGTGCTGCGGACGGTGCAGCACATCTTCAAAAACTTATCTGTAGGTGGGTCCGCGTTTTACTCACCGATGCGGTAGTCAACCACGAGCGGCGCGTGATCGCTGAAACGCTCATCGTAGCTTGCCGCGCGGTCCACGACCGCTTCCACGGCGCTTTCGGCGAGCGCCGGCGTCGCCATATGGTAGTCGATACGCCAGCCTGCGTCATTATCGAACGCCTTACCGCGGTAGGACCACCAGGTGTAGGGGCCGGGCACCTGACCCGCCAGCTCACGAGCCACATCGCGGTAGCCGATATCGCCGAAGAAGCGGTCAAAGTAGGCTCGTTCCTCCGGCAGGAAGCCGGCACGCTTCTGGTTAGCCTTCCAGTTCTTAATGTCCAGCTCGGTGTGGCCCACGTTCAAATCGCCCACGATGAGCACGTGGTCTGAGTGCTTCGCCAGCTCCGGCATGCGCACCAGCATACGCTCCAGGAAGCGGTACTTATCGTCCTGCTTCTGGGTGCCGACCTCGCCGGAGTGAACGTAGGCACTGACCACGGTCAGGGTCTTACCGTTGGGCAGAACGTAGTCCGCCTCAACCCAGCGGCCCGAATCGTCAAAGTACTCTTCGCCAATATTCGAGCGGGTCGCTACCGGCTGGTTCTTCAGAACTTCACCGGCTGAGTTCGGGGTGCGGCGGGTCGCCACCAGCACGCCGGCACGGCCCTTCGCGGCAGCCTCCGCGTGCAGAATATGCCACTGGGATTCGTCCAGCAGCTCACGCACGATAGCGTCGGGGGCGCGCACCTCCTGCAGGCAGAGAATGTCGATGTCACGGCTCGCCAACCACGCCGCCATATCCTTCTTGTAGGCGGCTCGGATACCGTTCACATTCACGCTCGCCACGCGAAGCAGACCGCTCGGGCGCGGTGCAGGGGTGTTAGAAAAATGCATAGTCTTAATTATGCCAGTTTGAGGGAAGAGAAATTTTCACTCGTGCGCGTTTTTTCTCTGGCTGAACGGTAAACTATTGGGTGATGAATTCACACTCCTCACATACCACCGACCACGGTGCCCCCTCACATTCTGCGGGCACCACCGCATCCGAAAGTACCGCTCACAACGCTGAGAGCCGCTACGAGCTGCCCCCGATTCCCGGCCCCAAGTACGAGCAGGTCATCCACTACATTGAGCAGCGCTACATTATTCCCGGCAAGCCCGGCGATAAGCTGCCCACCGAACGCATGATTCAGCAGAACTTTGGGGTGAGCCGCCAGACGGTTCGTAGCGCCCTGAAGGTTCTGATTGAACGCGGCCTGCTCTACAACGTGCAGGGCTCCGGCACCTACGTTGCCGAGCGCACCGACGCCACCTACATTCCGCGCGTGGACACCTTCGCCGACGATATGCGCCGCCGCGGTTTTGAAGGCTCCACCCGCATGATTGCGACCCGCTGGGTGGACGCCACCGAAGAGATCTCCACCCACCTATCCGTGCCGGTGGGCGAGCAGGTGCTGTTCGTGCGCCGTCTGCGCCTTGCCAACCAGGAAGTCATTGGCTTTGAGCGTTCCTACTTTGTCAAGGCTGCCGCAAGCAGCATCCTGGACGCCATGATGGCGGAAATGTCCGGTGCGATGAGCTCGCTAGACCAGCTTGCCGACACCCCCAACGCCATTAAGCACGCCCGCGTACGCACCAGCGCCGCGCTCTTCACCGACGCCGACGCCGAGGCGTTCAACCAGCAGGTTCCCGTGGGCGAGGCGGCGTTCAAGGTCTGCGCGACCGGCTACACCGAAGAAGGTAGCCCCGTCGAGTACGCAGAGACCCTGTACCTTGCCGATGCCTACTTCTACGAGATGATTCTCTAGCATCTGCCTTTTCTTGTGATGACAGTGTGAAGGGCGGTGCCCCGGTAGATTGTTCTACCGGGGCACCGCCCTTTTGAGTTATCAGCCCTGAAATATTGTGAGCCTTATGCCGACTGACGCTCCGCGGTCTCAACCACGTTCACCAGCAGCTCCGCGCGGGTCATCGGGCCCACACCGCCGGGGTTCGGGGAAACCCAGGACGCCTTCTGCGCAGCCTCCGGGGAGACATCGCCGAAGAGCTTCTTCTTGCCGGTCTCCGGGTCCTCAGCGCGGGAAACACCAACGTCCAGCAGGATTGCGCCGTCCTTGACCTGGTGAGCCTTCAGCACGTGCGGAACACCCACAGCGGCAACAATGACGTCAGCCTCGCGCAGCACCTCGTCCAGGTTCTCGGTACCGGTGTGCGCCAGGGTTGCGGTTGCGTTCACCTCGCGGCGGGTCAGCAGCAGACCCAGCGGGCGGCCCACGGTAATGCCGCGGCCGAGCACCACAACGTTCTTACCGTTCCAGTCGATGCCGTGGCGCTTCACCAGCTCAATGACACCGTTGGGGGTGCAGGGTAGCGGGGAATCGAGCGGCTCAGAAACGTTCAGCACGAGCTTGCCGAGGTTAGTCGGGTGCAGGCCGTCAGCGTCCTTCTCGGGGGCGATGCGCTCCAGCACGCGGTTGGTATCCAGGTGCTTGGGCAGGGGCAACTGCACAATGTAGCTGGTGCACGCCGGGTCGTTGTTCAGCTTGTCGATCTCTGCGTCGAGCTCTTCCTGAGTGATGTCACCGGGCAGGTCCACACGGATGGAGTTAATACCAATCTCTGCGCAGTCGCGGTGCTTAGCGCCCACGTACGAGCGGGATGCGGGGTCGTCACCGACCAGCACGGTACCCAGGCCGGGGGTAATACCCTTAGCCTTGAGCGCCTCGACGCGCTCCTTCAGCTCTTCCTTGATGGCTGCGGCGGTTGCGTTACCGTCTAGAATCTGGGGCATTGTTTTTCCTTCCATAGATTGCGGCGGGTTCGCCGAAACGGATGGTCTGTGTGTTGGGTTCTAGGGTGTGCCCCTAGAGGTGCCACTCCCCCGCTATCTCCCTCGACGGGTGTAGCGGGCAGGGCGGCAAAAAGTTAGAGGGCGAAATAACCCCGCCCGCTCAGCAGCCACGAAGGGATGCTGAGCGAACGGGGTCATTCATGGGTCTACCAGTTCTCGCTGCCCTGGTAGAGGGGGTACTTGGCGCACAGTGCCTCAACGCGGGCACGCAGAGCGGCAATATCCGGGTTCGGCAGCAGTACGGAAGCGATAATGTCGGCTACCTCGGTGAAGCCCTCGGCGTCGAAGCCGCGGGTCGCCAGAGCGGGGGTACCGATACGCAGACCGGAGGTCACCATCGGCGGGCGCGGGTCGTTCGGCACGGCGTTACGGTTGACGGTAATGCCAGCGGCGTGCAGCAGGTCCTCTGCTTCCTTGCCGTTGAGGGCGTGGTCGCGCAGGTCAACGAGCACCAGGTGAACGTCGGTACCGCCGGAGGCGATTGCAACGCCGGCGTCCTTCATATCCTGCTGCAGCAGGCGGTTCGCGAGGATCTGTGCGCCCTCAACGGTGCGCTTCTGACGGTCCTTGAACGCGTCAGATGCGGCGACCTTGAACGCGGTAGCCTTCGCAGCGATTACATGCATGAGCGGACCGCCCTGCTGGCCGGGGAACACTGCGGAGTCAATCTTCTTCTTCAGCTCCTCGGTGCAGAGGATGAAGCCGGAGCGGGGGCCGCCCAGGGTCTTGTGCACGGTGGAGGAGACCACGTGTGCGTGCGGGACGGGGTTCGGGTGCAGACCCGCAGCCACCAGGCCCGCGAAGTGAGCCATGTCCACCCACAGGTACGCACCAATTTCGTCAGCAATCGCTCGGAACGCGGCGAAGTCCAGCTGACGGGGGTACGCGGACCAGCCGGCAATAATCAGCTTGGGACGCTCAGCCAGAGCCAGTTCACGCACCTGCTCCATGTCAACGCGACCGGACTCATCCACGCCGTACGCCACGACGTGGTACAGCTTGCCGGAGACGTTCAGCTTCATGCCGTGGGTCAGGTGGCCACCGTGTGCCAGGGACAGACCCATGATGGTGTCGCCGGGGTTCAGCAGTGCGTGCATGACGGCGTTGTTCGCCTGCGCACCGGAGTGAGGCTGAACGTTGGCGTGCTCAGCACCGAAGAGTTCCTTCACGCGGGAAATAGCGAGGGACTCAACGATGTCAACGAATTCGCAGCCGCCGTAGTAGCGGCGGCCGGGGTAACCCTCAGCGTACTTGTTGGTCAGTACCGAGCCCTGGCTTTCGAGGACGGCACGGGGGACGAAGTTCTCGGATGCAATCATCTCGAGGGTGTTCTGCTGGCGCTTGCGCTCCAGCTCAATGGCTTCTGCAACTTCGGGGTCGAGGTCGGCGAGGGGCATCTCGAGGATCTTCTGCTCGGACATTACGCTCCTGGGAGTGTTTTTGCGTTATCTTCGGTCGCTCATCATCGGGGTTGCCGCGGCGTGCGCCGGGCGATCTACAGGAGGCGGCGGGCGCCTCCAGTTGAAAACCCTGAATGAAAAAATATGAGCTACACCTCATAATACCGTAAAGCCCGCTTTCCTTCGAGAAGGAAAACGGGCTTTACAAAGCATCACGATGAAGTTTTACGGCGTCGGCGCGACACCGGTGAGGGGCATACAACACACCCCAGCAGGCTGATCGGCGGCCGTTAAGCGGGTCTACACACCCTACGCCTGACGCAGGATAGCGGAAGCATACTCCAGGTACGCCTCGCGAGCGCTCTCCTTCTTACCGCCAGCCACCAGCTGGGTCTGCACCACGTAACCGGTCAGCACCGACAGCACCGCGGCACCGATAACGGTCAGCCACTCTTCAAGCTCCTCTTCGGTGAAGTCCAGCTCAGCGGCACCCCAGGCGCGGTAGCGTTCCAGGGACTGATCGCGCAGGTAGCTCAGCTGCTCAGACACCACGGTTGCCAGCTGCGGCATTGCCACGGCCTCGCCCCAGGTGACGAGCAGGTGACGGCGAATTTTGGGGGTGTCCAGCACCTTCAGGCACCCGAACACGTAATCCCAGGGCTGTTCGGCGCGGATGCGGTCGAAGGGCGCCATGTCCATGCGGGCTGCCGCCAGGATAATCTCATCCTTGGAGGAGAAGTGGTTATAAATCGCTCCAGCAGACAGGCCGGTGGCCGCAATAATGTCGCTCATCGAAGCCTTCTGATAACCGTGCTTGATGAAGCATTCGCGGGCGGTCTCTACAATCTGAGAACGCCTGTTCTTTTTGTATTCTTCGCTGACTTTAGGCACAACCTAATCCTAGCGAATTTTTAGCCAATCCGTGCGCATCCTGGTCGCCGTTGACGCGCCCTCATGCGTAAATCCGGCGCAAAATAGAGCAAAAATTCTATAAATACAACTGCCCACAATACGGATGCACGGGCACCAGGTATGAAAGCGGGGCACCCCGGGTTTACCCCAGGATGCCCCGCTCACAGCAGGTAGCTCAGCGCGTACTGAGCCCGCTACACATGTTTAGTGGAAGAAGTGGCGGGTACCGGTCAGGTACATGGTCACGCCAGCAGCCTTAGCCGCCTCGATAACTTCCTCGTCGCGGATCGAACCGCCCGGGTGCACGACGGCACGCACACCGGCATCCAGCAGCACCTGCAGGCCGTCAGCGAAGGGGAAGAACGCGTCGGATGCGGCAACCGCACCTCGGGCGCGCTCGTTACCTTCGCCGCCGAGGGTGTTCGCGCGCTCCACCGAGAGCTTGCAAGAATCCACGCGGTTCACCTGGCCCATGCCGATGCCCACGGCGGCACCGTTATCGGCAAGCAGAATAGCGTTGGACTTGGGCGAACGCAGTGCACGCCAGGCGAACTCGAGGTCGCGCAGGGTTGCCTCATCAGCTGCCTCACCGGCAACCAGGGTCCAGTTCTTCGGGTCGTCACCCTCAGCCTGCAGGCGGTCAGCTTCCTGGAAGAGTGCGCCACCGGAAATGGGGCGGTACTCGATAGCCTCGCGGGCAAAGTCCTCGGGCAGAACCAGCAGGCGCAGGTTCTTCTTCTCGCGCAGGATCTCCAGCGCCTCGGGCTCGAAGCCGGGAGCCACAATCACCTCGGTGAAGATGCCCTTGACGGTCTGAGCCATAGCGGCGGTCACCGGGCGGTTAGCGGCAATCACGCCACCGTATGCGGACAGCGGGTCGCAAGCGTGCGCCTTCGCGTGAGCGTCCGCAATCGGGTCGGCCGCACCGGGGGTTGCCACAGCAATACCGCAGGGGTTGTTGTGCTTGATAACGGCAACAGCCGGCTCGTCGAAGTCGTAAGCAGCACGCAGAGCGGCGTCAGCATCAACGTAGTTGTTGTAGCTCATAGCCTTACCGTGCACCTGCTCCGCCTGAGCAATACCGGGGGCAGCGGCGGGGTCAACGTACAGGGCGGCACGCTGGTGCGGGTTCTCACCGTAACGCAGAGTCTCGCTGCGCTCGAAGCCCAGGCCAGCGTACGGGGGCCAGAAGTTAGCGCCCTCATCCTGCAGGAACTGGGATGCGGTCCAGGTAGCCACAGCGGTGTCGTATGCTGCGGTGTGGGCGAATGCGCCAGCGGCAAGGCGGCGGCGCTCGTCCAGGGAGAAGCCACCGTTCTTAGCGGCCTCAACGGTGCGCGCGTAGTCGGCGGGGTCTACCACAATAGCGACGGCGTCGTGGTTCTTCGCGGCAGCGCGAACCATGGAGGGGCCACCAATGTCAATCTTCTCGATGATGGCGTCCTGATCGGCACCGGATGCAACGGTCTCAACGAAGGGGTACAGGTTCACAACCACCAGGTCGAACGCCTCAACGTCCAGCTCGTCGAGGGTGTCGATGTGCTCCTGCTTGCGGCGGTCAGCCAGAATACCGGCGTGGATGCGCGGGTGCAGGGTCTTCACGCGGCCTTCGAGGCACTCGGGGAAACCGGTCACTTCGGTGACCTCGGTGACGGGTACGCCTGCAACCGCGATGGTGGATGCGGTGGAGCCGGTGGAGACCAGCGCGACGCCAGCCTCGTGCAGGCCGCGGGCAAACTCCTCCAGACCGGTCTTGTCGTAGACGGAAATGAGGGCGCGGCGCAGGGGCACGCGATCGAGCTCAATGAGAGACACAAATACTCCGATGCTTTAGACGTGCACGCCGGTTCTCGGCGGCACAGCTGGTGGATGGACGTAGCCTGCCCGGATAGACAGGATATGTGTGGGGGTATTCCCCGCCGCTGTGCGTGACGCTAAGGTGAGCGCGTCGAATGGGCACAACGGAACGTGTGTGGGCGGCGAGGTTTGAGCTCGGCTCATTCCGCCGCGAAAAATTTAGTGGGCGGAATTAGCTGTCAGATGCAACGCCGCGGGATTCAGCGAGAGACGCGATGGTCTGCACGAGCAGGCGGCGCTCCTGCACCTTAATGCGTTCGTGCAGGGTCTCTTCGGTATCGTCGTCCAGAACGGGCACTGCCGCCTGGGCGAGGATGGGGCCGGTATCAACGCCGGCGTCGACGAAGTGCACGGTCAGGCCGGTAATCTTCACACCGTGCGCCAGGGCGTCACGCACGCCGTGCGCACCCGGGAAGGAGGGCAGCAGGGCGGGGTGGGTGTTAATAATGCGGTTGCTGAAACGCTCAACCAGCTGCGCGTCAACAATGCGCATGAAGCCGGCGAACACAATGTAATCGGGGTCGTAGGAAGCGATCTTTTCTTCCAGCGCGCGGTTCCAGGAGGGGCGGTCGGCGTAGTCGCCGGGCTGCACCAGGAAGGTGGGTACACCCGCCGCCTGGGCACGTTCAATACCCAGACAGGGCTTGTCGGCGCCCACTGCCGCAATGTCGAGGGGAAGCTCGCCCGCTGCTACAGCGTCGAGGATGGACTGAAGATTCGTTCCGGAGCCGGATACCATAACCACAATTCGCACCCGACTAGTATAACCCGTCTCACACCCTTATCCAAAGGGGTAAGAGGTTCACAACGCACCCAAAGCCCAAAGGTGAGCACAAAGAAACCCTGGCGGGATGAATCCTCACCGGGTTTCACTGGAGTTCATGGGGGTTCATGGGGCTTCACCGGGGTTTGCTGGGCGCAAACTCAACAGGTCGCGAACTCAATAGGCCGCATACTCAATAGGCCGCGGGCGCACGGGACGGTACCCTTATAGGTATGTCTACTCCCCCGCAGAACACTCCAAACAACGCACCAAACAACGCACCGAACAACGCACCGCAGCAGCCCACCCCGAACAACGGTGCACCGCAGAACCAGCAGGTTCCGCCGCGAGCACCGCAGCAGGCGCCGCAAAACATGATGCCGCAGCCTCGAGGACCTCAGGGTAAGAAGCCGCGCAAGCCCATCGACCCCATCGAACAGCAGAAAGCGAATATTCGCACCTCGCTCATGCTGATTGCTGCCGCGCTGGTGATTTTTGCGGCGTCTTCCTTCGTGCTCTCCACGATGCCGCTTTTCTTGGCGCTCTTCCTCTTCGCGCTCGCCGGCATTACCCTGAGCATTATTGCGATCGTGCGCACCGCGGTCTACCGCGGCCCCTGGTTCTTCTACATTGCCGCGGGCGTCAGCATTATCTACGGTGCGATGACCCTGCTCGGCGGCATCGGTCTTGCCCTCATGCCCGGCGCGCAGGAGTACCGTGAGTGCCGCGCCGCCGCGCTGACCCAGACCGACATGTACACCTGCGATCAGAAGTTCCAGGGCACGATGGACAAGCTCACCGGCACGTCCAGCTCCAGCTCTTCTGCAGCTCGTTAGGGGTTCTGCGCGCTAGTTCTTCTTGCGGGCGTTAGAACCCTGCGCATTAGAGCCCTGGGACTTCGAGGAGCTGACATCCAGCGGGGGCAGCTCCACGGTAGACGCCTCATCGGTCACCAGCGGAAGGATACCGGTCTGGCTACGAACCTCAAAGATGCGGCTCATCGCCTGATCGGCAGAGAGGACATCCAGCTCACGATCCACAAAATCACGCTCTAGGTCGTTCTTCTGCTTCTTGCGTGCTGCCTTGGCCGCCTTCTTCGCCTCGCGCTTCTGCGCACGCTCGTGTGCGCGGTCCTGAGCGGAATCCTGCGGGGCGGGTTCAGCGTGGGAACCCTCAGTCGGCTCCGCACCTTGCACTGCGGCGGGCTGCTCAAGACCAAAACCGAAGTACGCCATAATGCGGCTCGCTCGGCCCTTCAAACGCGGCGCCTGCTCTGCGGGCTCTTCAACACCGCTCTCACGCTCAGCCGCTACAGGCTCAGCAGCCTCGTAGACGGGCTCCTGAATCAGCTCGCGAGTCTCCTCCTCGGAGGAGTCATGAGCGTACACGGCGGGGTCATAGATGCCGTGCTCGTCAGCAACGTGCTCGTTGGAGGCAGGCTCAACAGATGCTTCGATACTCTCGTAATCCTCAGCATGTGCAGAGTCAGCGTGGGCGGAGTGCAGGTAATCGACCTGCTGAACGGCCTCAATCGGCTCGTACTGCTCAGCGGGGCTCTCTTCAGCACTAGCCTCTTCGGAGGCGGGCTCTTCAGCCACCTCTTCGCGCTCTGCAACAATCTCGGCGAAAGCGTCCGCCGCCGCACGTTGCGCCAGCTGTTCGGTCGCCTCCACGGGGACGGCAACCACCGGCTCCTGCGAATGCACCGGAACATGACCGGTCGCTACCTCAGACACAACAGACTGCTCAGGCTCAGAGACATTCTTCTCAGAAACCTTCTTAGAGGCAGCCGCGCGTGCCGTCTCTTCCGCCTCGCGCTCAGCTGCTTCACGCTCTGCAGCCTCACGTGCGGCCGCTTCCTCAGCCTCACGCTCCATACGCTCCGCACGCGCCTGCGCACGCTGTTCACGACGCTCCGCAAAACGCTCACGGCCCTGTGCAAAACGCTCACGGGTCGAGGCAGTAAAACTCATCAGACGCTCACCCAGGTTCGGGCGCTCATCCGCAAAACGAGGCAGCTCACGGCTGCTATCCGGCACCAGGGCGCGGCTCAGCAACATACCGAAAGTCACACCGGCACCCACCGTCAACGCGGTATGCGCCGCAAAAGTCAGCGGCTCAGCACCAACCTCCGTAAAACGACCAATACCCAGAGAGCCGTACGAAATCCAGCCCAGCCACAGGGCACCAAACGACGTCATAATACCGGTCATCACGCCCAGCACCACCGCAGAAATCAGCGCAGACAGCGGGCGGAACGGAACCTTCAGGGCAACCCACTCATCCAGGTGATCCTCACCCTCACGCAAGAACCACCAGCCAGCAATCGCACCGGCACCCAGCGGCACCAGCAGACCCACCAGACCGAACGTGCCCATCGACTCGGGCACAGCACCCAGAATCGGAAGCATCGGCAAAGTACCAACATCACTACTGGTCAAACCAACCGAGGTACCCGCACCAAAGGAGAAACCGGCACCGGTCGACCACGCAATCGCATAAATCACCAGGTTCGGCAAGAAACCCAGCTGCAGCAAAGTCACCGCAGTATCACCCACAGCGCCCGCATGCAGCTCCTGGTAGGTGGCAACAATCTGCGACCAGCCCGCCAAAATACCGATACCCAAAAGCACCGCACCCAGACCGACCAGCGCCACAAAAGCAACCACCGCGGCACGCACCACAGCCCAGACATACGAACCCGCCCAACGCGAATACTGACTCATCTGCGAAATCTGCTCCGCAGTATCAACACCCACCATGCGAGAGAGCGAACGCGCCTCACGGTAGCCACCCCACATCAGACCAGCCACCACAATACCCAAAGGCACCAGGGCAGCATTCAACGCCTGAAGAGGCTGCGGATGCGGGCTCGCCCAACCGTACATCGCCGAACTAATCAGCGCATAAGTAACCGAACCGGACAGCACCGGAATCAAAAACTCACCCTCATACGAGGCGCGCGCCAGGCGACGACCCGAACGGTAACAGAGCAGCAGAGGCAGAATACTCAAACCCAGCGGCACCAGCGTCATCGTGCCGGCAGAAGCACCAAAAGCAGCCGCAAGATCCAGAGGAACACCGTGAATCAGAAGCCACAGGTGGGCCGACATGGCGGCCACGGAGGAGAACTCCATGTCGCCAAAACCCTTGGTCGCCCACACGGCAGACATCGCCGCAAACACAGCAAGCGCAGAGAACAGGGCAGTAACAATTAGCTCAACAACACCCTGAAGCCACAGAGGCATGGGCATGGAATAACGAGAGATAGGTGAGGTGCTTTTCATCGTCCTTCAATCATGCCACGAATTAACGACGAAACCCGCCTCCGATTAACACTCGAAAGCGGGTTCTCACAACTATTCGCACAGGTATTCATCCAGACGCACACGCGAGGACGCGTATCAGGCGAAGTTTTACTGCTCAGTCCACGGGTTGGAAGCTTCAACACCCCAGGCGCGGTACACCTGCGCCTTAGAAGAAATCAGCTCCAAATCATAGGCGCTCGCACTCGCCGCCATCAGACCCTCCAGGGCGGCGGTAGGCAGCGGACCGGCATCATCACGACCCACGGCATGCACGCCGCGCGGCGCCTGACGGCCAGCCCACTCGAGGCTCACGCGCGCATCCACATTAATAACGTGGTCGCCAAAGCGCTCAAGAAGTTCGGTAATCCAGCGATCAGTTTCCGGGTAGGGGTACAGGCCCTTCAGCTCGCCAATGCTCAGCACAGAAATGTACATGTGTCGGAACGAGCGGCGGCGCAGAAAAGCGACCACGGCGGGGTCTGGATCCGCCTTACGGATCTCCGCAAGAACGTCGGAGTCCAGGAGCATACCGGAGAAATTCATACCCCTAATGCTACGCTACGCGCAGACCGGCGTACTGAATAGCGGGGATGCCCTCGGGGTTGGGCAGAAGAAGGAAGTTCAGGAACTCGTCGCGCTTAGAAGAAATGCGGGAGTAGTCGTCAATGCTGACTGCGGTGTATCCGCCTCGCGCGGGGACAGCTGCGGCACGCAGGCTTTCCTGGTAGGAGCGGGAGGGGTTCAGAGAGATTGCTGCTTCGGTTGCAGAGCCGTTGTACATGTGACAACCTGCGCCGTGAGTGGCGCGATCCTTTCGCGTTGCTCTTGTCTGTACCAAATACCACCGGTTATTCCGGTGGTGAATACAAACCGCTTCGTCATCCGAGCCACCCGTGAACATGGGGTTGGCGTTCGACCATAGTCGGAGCTTATCAGTCGAAACTCTTGAAGCTGGGTTTAGCTTACAGCATTTTCTCAAGTTAAGTAAAGCGTTTTGTGAAAGAGATTTAGATTATTAGCATTTTGGCTTGTGAAAGCGCTTTAAATGGCGTGAATTTTTGATACTGCGCGGATTATCTTATGTGAATACCGGTGTTTTTATGCGTTAAAAACTCCCCCGCCAAAAATACGAAATACACCCCAAGCCACCGCTCAATAGTCGCCCCAGCAACCAGCCCGGCTGCCAGCCCGGCAGCCGCCAGCAAATGACCGGCGACAAGGCGCAAGCCCGCACAATACGCGATAATGAGCTGGTGAGCGCCAACAATCCCTTCCCCGAAATTCCCGTCACCGTACCGCAGATCATTCGCCAGGCCGGGCACCGCACCTACCAGCGCGGTGTCGCCTACCAGCGCAACCGCGAAGTCATCCGCTACAGCTACGACGAAGACGAGCGCACCCTCACCGGGCTCGTCAACGGAAGCACCATCATCCCCTACGAAGTGACCATTCGCTTCTTCCCCGCCGTCAGCGGCTCCGCAACCTTCACTGCCCGCTGCACCTGCCCCGTGCTCACCGACTGCAAGCACGCCGTAGCGCTCATGCTCACCGCGCTCGACCGCGCCTCCGTAGCGAAAAAGGCACTCAGCGAACACCCCGGACCGGTCGGTGTGTCCGGTGCCGAAGCAAAGGACGCGGCAGAGGCAAAGGGATCCGCAGATTCAAAGAGCGCGGACGTTGCGGAGGCGAAGAAGTCCGCCGACCCGCTCGCGGCGCTGCGCGCCTCCGGTGCACTCACCACCGCGGCAAAACTGCCCGCACCCGATGCAGCGACTGCCGCGCCCGAAAACCCCCAGGGAAGCTTTGCGCTCAACGAGCTAAGCGCCTCCCCGAGCCTGCAGGCAGAGGCATCCGCCACCAAAATCTCGGCATGGCGACGCGACCTATCCTCCGTTCTTTCCGCACGTCAAGACCTTGCGGGCATCGATTCGATGCGCGTGAGCGGTGCCCTGGATTTCTCGCTGAGCGTCTCCGGCTCCTACGCGCGCGGCCGCAATATGCCCGGCGCAACCCCCAGCATTAACCTGCTCGCCCGCCCGCTCATGGCGTCCAAAACCGGGCGCTGGATCAAGGGCGGGCTCAGCTGGGAAACCTTCGCTTCCAGCGTGGGCGGACCCGTCGGGCGGCACGAAATCTACCCCGAACACGAACGGTTCTTCGCCGAGCTCTACTCGATTGCCCGCCCCTGGCAGAACATGTACTCCTCGCACCGCGACTGGATCTCAATCAGCGCTTCTGCTTCCACTCTGCTCTGGGACGTACTCGCCCGCGCGGAGGATATTGGCCTGCCCCTGCTCGTCAACTGTCGCGAAGTGAACTACGCCGTGCTGAGCCCCGCACAGGTGCGCCTGCACGCCGCCGCCACAGAAGATGCACACACAGAAGGCACCGGGCTGCAGCTTCAAGCCGCGCTCAGCTGGGAAGGACGCGAAGGCGAACTACTGCGCCAGCTCTGGCTGCCCGCCGCGCACTGCCACCCCATCGGCACCCCGCGCACCGGCTTCTTTGCCCTGGGCGGGCTCGCCCAGCAGGAGTACGAGCAGGCGGCAAAGGCGGTGCACTGGAAGACCGCGCGCCCCGGCGCGCTGGACGAAGTGGGGCGTGAATCTTTTGTTCAGAAGAGCGAGCAGGAGGCGCCGACTGAGGAAGCCGAGAATAGCGCACCGACGATTGCCCCAGTACAGGGTGAACGGGTGCGCTACTCCCCCGCCGTGCCCGAACTGCCCGAGGGCGTGGAGCTGGCGCTCATCCCCCTGGTCGAGCCGCTCGATGCCGCCTCCGAATCGCTCATTAGCGCCGGAACCGTGCACATTCCCGCCGCGGAACGCGCCACGTTCCAGAAGGAATACCTGCCCGCGCTCAGCCGCTCCATTCCCTCGTTGACCCCCGATCCGGCGCTGGCGCTGCCGCGCGTGAAGCCGCCGCATCTGGTGCTTGAAATCAGCTTTGACGAGCAGGTACGCCACGATGCGCAGCTGAGCTGGCATTGGGAGTACCCGCTGAACTCCTTCGCGGAGGACAGCGCGGAGGAGGCGAGCGTACAGAATCCTGCGGCCCTCTCCGATGTGCATTCCCTGCCTGTTTTCGGCTACCCCGGTGAAGAGGGCGGCGAGGTTCGCGACGAGCGTTTTGAGGCGCGCGTGCTGCGTTCGGTGCGCACCATTCTTGCCTCCCATCCGGCTCTTTCCGGGCTGGAGGAGCGCCGCATCGAGGGCTGGGAGACCCGCGAGCTGCTCAGCGCGATTCTGCCGAAGCTTCGCCGTATTTCCGCTGTTCAGGTGCGTTTTATCGGCACTCCGCCACAGTTCGTGGAGGCAACCGACGCGCTCATTGAAATCACCGTGAGCGAGGGCAATTCTCGTGACTGGTTCGGTCTGGGCATTGCGGTGAAGGTCAACAATTGGACCGTGCCGTTCGCCCAGATTTTTGAGGCGCTCGACCGCGGGGCGGACCGTATTCTGCTTGGTAACGGCACCTATTTCTCGCTGCGTCGACCCGAGTTTAAGACCCTGCGCACCCTCATCGCGGAGGCTCGCGAACTCGATGATGCGGGCGGTGAGCTGCGCATTAACCGTCATCAGGCGGGGCTGTTCTCTGAGCTGGAGTCACTGGCGGCGAGCGTGTATACGACCGCGCGGTGGGATGCTCAGGTGCGTTCGCTGCTGCAGCTGGTTGAGGGTCTGGAGGATGCCGAGGAAAGCGCCGAAGAGAACTCCGAAAAGGGCGCTGAAAAAGCACTCGACAAGGGCACTCAGGATTCCCCCGCACCCCAGAAGGCGTCCCGTCGGGTTATCGCTCAGCGCCCGGTACCCACCGGCCTGCAGGCAACCCTACGCCCCTACCAGGTGGAGGGTTTCCAGTGGCTGTCGTTCCTGTACGAGCAGCGGCTGGGCGGTATTCTCGCTGACGATATGGGTCTGGGTAAGACCGTGCAGGCTCTCGCCCTGCTCGCCCACGCGATCGAGGAGCATCGTGCCCCCTCCGAACGTACCGCCGAGCGTGGTGAGAGCGTCGAGCCGTTCGCGCCCTTCCTCGTGGTTGCCCCGACCTCCGTCATCACCAACTGGGCGGCGGAGGCTGAGCGTTTCCTGCCCGAGGCGAAGGTCGTGACCATTACTGAAACCACCGCCGGTAAGACCCCGCTGGCCGAGCGCATCGCCGGGGCGCACCTGGTGCTGACCAGCTACACGCTGCTGCGCATGGACGAGGACGCCTACACCGGCTACGCCCGCACGCTAGGCCGTACCGTTGACGAATTCACGGGCGAGCAGTCCGCCTCCGAAGGCTGGGGTGCGCTCCTGCTGGACGAGGCGCAATTCGTCAAAAACACCGGCACCCGCGCCTGGTCCATCGCCCGCGCAATGCCCGCACGCACCAAGATTGCGATGACCGGCACGCCCATTGAGAACAACCTCATGGAGCTGTGGGCGTTGCTGGCGATTGTGGCGGACGGTTTGTTCCCTTCCGCCCGTGCGTTCCGTGACTTGTACGCTCGCCCGGCGGAATCCGGCGAGGACCCGGCGCACGCCGCGGCGACGGCTGCTCGTCTGCGCCGGCGCATCCGCCCGCTCATGCTGCGCCGCACCAAGGAGCTGGTGGCGGCGGAGCTTCCGGCGAAGAACGATACGCGCGTGAACCTGCCGCTGGCTCCCGGTCACCGCCGCATCTATGACACGCACCTGCAGCGTGAACGCCAGAAGGTGCTGGGTCTGCTGGAGGATATGGATAAGAACCGGTTCACGATCTTCCAGTCGCTGACTCTGCTACGCCGCCTGGCGCTTGATGCCGCGCTGATTGATCCGGAGGCCTACGCCGGGGTGTCCTCGGTCAAGCGCGACTACCTGGTTCAGCAGCTACCCGACCTGCTCGAGAAGGGCCACCGTGTGCTGGTGTTCAGCCAGTTCACCGGCTACCTCAAGAGCATTTCGGCGCGCCTGGCGGAGGAGGGCATCGGTCACCTGTACCTGGACGGTTCGACCCGCAACCGTGCCGAGGTTATCGAGGCGTTCACGAGCGGTCAGGAGCCGGTGTTCCTCATTTCGCTCAAGGCTGGCGGTTTCGGTCTGAACCTGACCGAGGCTGATCACGTGTTCATCATGGATCCGTGGTGGAACCCCGCCGCCGAGCAGCAGGCGGTGGACCGTATTCACCGCATCGGCCAGGACAAGGAGGTGCACGTCTACCGTCTGGTCGCCGAGGGCACGATTGAGGAGAAGGTCATGCAGCTCAAGGAGTCGAAGGCCGCGCTCTTCGATGCGGTGGTCGGTGAGGGCGAGTTCGCCTCCGCAGCGGTGACAGCTGAGGATGTGCGCGAGCTGTTTGCGCCGGCTGTCGAGCGGTAGCCGCCCTCGGGTCTGAGCGGTAGCCCTCGAATCTGAGGAGGTGTCTGGCGCCCGTCATTTTTTGTCATTTGGTTACGCCTCAGGCTAGATTCACACCCGATTCCGGCCCGGCTCTTCTCAACGGGGGCTCTGAGGCGTAGCCTTGAAGGACTGCTTACGGAGGCGCCGCCTCCCCATAGATTCCAAAGGAGCATCATGAGCTACAACGTACCGAACGTAAAGTTCAACGACGGCCGATCCATTCCGCAGCTGGGCTACGGCGTGTGGCAGGTTGAGGACGAGGTTGCCGAGAAGGTCGTGGCCACCGCCCTGGAGATCGGCTACCGCCACATCGACACCGCCGCTATCTACGGCAACGAGGCGGGCGTAGGCCGCGCTATCGCTAACTCCGGCGTGGCTCGTGAGGACATCTTCCTCACCACCAAGCTGTGGAATTCCGATCAGGGCTACGAGAGCGCTTTTGAGGCGTTTGAGGCGTCCCTGGAGAAGCTGGGCACCGACTACGTTGACCTGTACCTGATTCACTGGGCTAAGCCGCAGCAGGGCCTGTACCTGGATTCCTGGCGGGCGCTGATTGAGCTGCAGAAGCAGGGTAAGGTCCGTTCGATTGGTGTTTCGAACTTCCCCGAGGAGCAGCTGCGCGAGATTATCGAGGAGACCGGCGTGGTTCCGGTCATCCACCAGATCGAGCTGCACCCCTACTTCTCGCAGGAGGCGCTGCGCGCCGTTCACGCCGAGTACGGCATTGCGACTCAGGCGTGGAGCCCGCTGGGTAACGGCAGCGACCTGCTGCAGAACCCCGTGCTGGCTGAGATTGCGGAGCGCCACGGCGCAACCCCCGCGCAGGTCGTGCTGGCGTGGCACCTGGCTAAGGGTACCGTGGCTATCCCGAAGTCTGTGACCCCCTCCCGCATTGAGGAGAACCTGGCGTCGGTGAACGTGAAGCTGACCGCCGAGGACATCGCGGCTGTGGATGCGCTTTCCAGCCCCGAGGGTCGTATTGGCGCTGACCCTGCGAACATCGACTTCTAAGGTGTAGCTCGGGCATAGAGCTCGAATCGAACCTACATAAAGCCCCGACAGGCGCAGATAGTGCTTGTCGGGGCTTTTGTGCGCTCTTGCGGGAGCTAAGGTTTTAGAGAATGCTCATTCGCGGATTGTTCTACAGGTCAGCGAACGCTCGCGCTCTCCCCTGCTAGTTCTCGTCCTCTACCAGCAGGGAGAGGGAGATGCGGCGGCGCGCCGGGTCGACCTCCACGACGCGCACCTGCACGATGTCGCCGCTGCGCACAATATCGTGCGGGTTCGCCACGTAGCCGCGGCTCATCTGCGAGATGTGCACGAGGCCGTCCTGGTGCACGCCAATATCCACGAACGCGCCGAATGCCGCCACGTTCGAGACGGTGCCCTCGAGCACCATGCCGGGGCGCACGTCCTCGAAGTGCGAGACGGACTCGGAGAAGCGGGCGGTGCGGAAGCTACCGCGCGGATCTAGGCCGGGGCGGCGCAGCTCAGCGAAGATGTCCTCGACCGTGTACACACCGGCGGTGCCTTCGTCCGCGCTCGCCTGAGTATCGCTATCCTGCACGTAGTCGGCGGGGTTCAGCCCGGCGAGCGGGTCGGTTCCATCCGAGGTACCCAGGGCGCCGGCAACCCAGTGGGCGCCGTTGCGCGCCTGCGCGTCGGCAATAATGCGGCGCGCGAGCGGGTAGGCTTCCGGGTGCACGGCGGAGGCGTCCAGCGGCTCCTCACCGCCGCGGATGCGGATAAATCCTGCCGCCTGGCGGAAGATCTTCTCACCCAGTCGCGGCACGTTCAGCAGCTGCCGGCGGTTCGCAAAGGCGCCGTGTTCGGTGCGATAGGCGACGATGCGTTCGGCGGTTGCGGTGCCCACGCCCGCCACGTGCGCGAGCAACTGCACGGAGGCGCTGTTGAGGTTCACGCCCACGGCGTTCACGCAGTCTTCGACAGTGTCGTTGAGGGCGCGGCGCAGGGCGGCGGGCGGCACGTCGTGCTGGTACTGGCCCACACCGATGGACTGCGGGTCGATTTTGACGAGCTCGGCGAGCGGGTCCTGCAGGCGGCGTGCAATGGAGACGGCGCCGCGTACGGTCACGTCGTAGTCGGGCAGCTCGGCGGCAGCGAGGGCGGAGGCGGAGTAAACGGAGGCGCCCGCCTCGGAGACGGTCACCTTCTGGGGTGCTTCTGCGCCTTCCTCTCGCAGGGTGCGGATTAGTTCGCTGGCGAGCTTGTCGGTTTCGCGGCTTGCGGTGCCGTTGCCAATGGCGATGAGTTCCACGCCGTGATCGCGGCAAGCGGCGGCGAGCTCACGCAGTGCTTCTGCCCACTGGTTGCGCGGGGCGTGCGGGTAGACGGTGCCCACGCGCAGCGGCTCACCGGTGCCGTCGACTACGGCGTATTTCACGCCGTGGCGCAGGCCCGGGTCCAGGCCGAGGGTGGTCTTGTGTCCGGCGGGTGCGGCAAGCAGAATATCGCGCAGGTTGGAGGCGAACACCTCGGTCGCGTGCTGTGCGGCGGCGTCGAGTAGCTGGTGGCGGATGCGTTCGGCAAGGCGCGGGCGCAGGTGGCTGCGCCATGCGGTGCGCACGGTCGCGGCGAGCCAGCCGAGTACGCGGTCTTCGTCGTCGACGGTGTTGAGCACCTGCACGGGGATGCGTAGCGCGGCGGCGACTTCACGCTCGTATGCAGAACGGACGTTCTCGTAATTTTCTACGGCGGCCTCAGCTTCGGCGCGGGCGGCACCGCGCAGGCGGCTGAGCGCCACGGGGGCGGGTGCCACATCCACCTTGAGGCGCACCACGCTGGCGTCCTTGGCGCGGTGCAGCGCCAGCACGCGGTGCGGCGGAATGGAACGAATACGGTCCGAGAAGGCGAAATAGTCGGAGAACTTCGCACCAATGCTTTCCTGACCGGCAATCACGCGAGAATCGATCACGCCGCTCTCACGCAGGCGCTTGAGGAGCTTTTCGCTCAGCACCGGGTCGGTGAGGGCGCGGTCAACCAGGATTGCGCGGGCACCATCAAGGGCTTCTTCGGCACTGTGAATCTGCAGGGCTTCGTCCGCCGCTGCAACCTCAATGCTCTCGTCCTCGTCGTCCTCGTCGTCTTCGGTGCCGTCGGTAATGTACGCGGCGGCGATGGCGTGTGCCTCGGCGAGGGGCACCTCCAGCAGGTCTTCGACGAGGGAATCAAGCCCGGCGGCGCGCGCCATCTGGGCGCGGGTCACACGCTCGCTGCGGTACGGGGCGTAGATGGCGTTCACGTCTGCGATGGTGGCGGCGTTCATGAGCGAGGAACGCAGCTGTAGCAGGGTGAGCGGGTCGATGAGGCCTTCGTCGGCGCGTTCGGTGAGCGCTTCGAGCACGCGGTTGCGGCGCTCTTCGAGGGCGCGGAGCTGGCCCAGGCGCGACTGGATGGTGCGCAGCTGGGTGTCGGTGAGTGCGCCCGTTGCTTCTTTGCGGTAGCGGGCGATGAAGGGTACGGAGTTGTCGGCGTCGAGCAGCGCCACGGCTGCGCGGATGCGGTGCGGCGCAATGCCGGTTTCTACGGCGAGCGCGTTGATGAGGTGTTCGGCGGGCTGCTCAGTCTTGCCGCCGGTTTCGTGTTTTTCGCGGTGTGCGGCGCTGCTGGGTTCGTTGCCGGCGGCGCTGTTGGGCGCGGGGTCTGCAGCTCGATCCGCGCGCGGGCGGATGCTGCTCGGGAGGGGGTGTTCGCTCATCCCTCCAGTTTCGCATATTTCGCCGCGGCTCATGGGTTGAGCGGTGGCGCTGAGGATAGAGTCAGCGCGGGGCGTATTTTGCTCGCCTGTGCGGGTGCGGGTAAGCGTATTTTTCTATCGCATCTTCTAGTGCAGATTACGAGTCTTTACGCACATTTTGCCCTGTGGGTGCGCTAAACATTGTCATCTTTTCGTAAGAAACCGTGTTAGGGGTTCACGTATTTGAATAGTGCTTAGTTTCAGCGATAAATTTAGATAAAAGAGCATATTTTTTTGAAAAAATATCTCTTATTCGTGCAGATAAGAGCTGGACTCACGCCACGCAAACACCCTTATCTGCGTGCACACGTTCAGGGTTTCGGCGGCACGGTACGACATGGTGCCGCCACATCCTGCAGATGAAAGAGGGACCCATGCGCGAACAAGCCGCGCTATCAAACGCGCCGGAGGGCTACTTAGATTTTCACGACGAGTACGCGGAACTCATCGCCGAACTCGCCGCGCTGGGGTTCACCCCTACCCAGGTTCTCCGCCGCCTCAACTTTCTGTACCCGCACATCAACAAGAAGTACCTGAACTATGCGCTGAGCTCCGGCATCTGGCAGTTTGGCCCGGTCACGGCAGACGCCCCGAGCTACACGGTGCTCGCATGCGGCCTCTGGTACGTTTTCGCGGAAGCCTACGATTTGCCTCCGGAGCCCGAGTACGCGGCGCTGATTCTTGATTGCGATATTATTCACGACCTGCCGTCCGCGCTAGAGGCACGCCACTTCAACAATGAAGACATTGCGCACGTTCTGGCGAAGATTGGTGCAACGCTCAAGTACCTTGCCGCACACCCCTACTCCCAGCTGGAGGAAGAAGCCTACGCGCAGACCCTCGAGGACATCAGGCGGCGCGGCGTGAAAGAAATCGGCACCGAGGGCGGTAGCCTGTACACCCTGCTCGCCGCCAGCATGGAGGGCGAATCGGCGTGGCCTGCCCCCGCACAGACGGTCAACGATTACCTCGGCGACGGCGACTGGTCCCTGGGCATGCTCCGCACCGGCATCTACCCGGCGGAGGCACTCGAGAACGAGTGGTATATCGACGCCGCGGCGGTACCCGAGGATTTTGCGCCGAAGACTCTGAGCCTGTTTTTGAGCTATTGCGCCCGCTACGACCGCGAGCCGACGGCGCTGAACTACGGCTACTGGTCTACCATTCCCACGCTCATTGAGCAGGTGCCGCCCCTGGGTGCGGTACGCGCCAAGTTCGGCTCCTGGCAGACGACCCTGCATCGCGGACGCACGCAGATTGCCCGCGAGCTGCGCCTGTGGACGAAGAACGAAGCCAACGTAGATGCCGTGGAGTCGGGTGCCGCTGAGTCGAACGAGACCGAGGCGAGCGCGGCTGAGGAGCTTGAGCTCCTCGATGCTGAGCTGACTAACGCTGAGTTGGCTAATACTGAGCTCACCGAAGCAGAACTAGCAGAGCTGGATACCCCGGACGTCTCCCCTGCGGACGCTCCCGCGGAACCCGCAGAACCGGCAGAGCCCGCGCGTCTGAGCGCCCGCGAACTTACCGAGCAGGGCATCGGCGTGGTGCAGACCGCCCACACCGATCTGGCGGCGTACCACCGCACCCAGTGGGAGCAGACGGTGGAAGTCTTCGGTGAACGCCTCGCGCAGCTTGCCTGGAACCGCCGCCTGAGCACCTATTACTTCTTCGACGGCGCCTGCCTGGAAGACGCCGACCCGACCCCCGTGGTGACGGTTTTCCGTTCCCCCACAGGCTTCCTCTGCGAGCTTGAACCCACCGTCGAGGCGCTGCCCGCCTTCGACCCGGAGTTCCTGCAGGAGCACGGCTGGAGGCACCCGGTACCGGTGCATGCGCTGTGGAACCTGCACGCGCTCGACCCGCTGGAGGCAGCTGCCGCCGTCATTGAGGCGATGCGTTCGGGTTGCGGTTGTGAGCGCTGGGATTTCTACCGCACCGATGATGACAACGACCCGCTTGCCGAAGAGGCTGAGGTGGCGCCCCTCTAAGCGCGCACTCCCGTGAGCCTCTCGTCGGGTTCATCCCTGGAGACAGCGAAAGCCCGCGTCCCCGCTCCCTGAGAGGAGCAGGTGACGCGGGCTTTATGCATGCGCTGATAGCCGATACTGGCAACCAGTATGGCTTAGCGTGGGATGCTTAGCGTGCCGAGAAAATCTCGGATGCCTCCACAATCGCAATCTGCGCGGTGCGGGTAGAGATTGCTTCGTGGCGGCGTGCATCCGCACGGCGCTTGAAGAACCAACCAATACCCAGAATCGCGAACCAGACGGGCATCGCGAGCAGACCCCTGAGGGTTTCTTCATCCATGGCCAGCACACCGATGGTGAAGGCGAAGAACACCAGCGACAGCCACGCGGAGAAACGGCCGCCGGGCAGACGGAACTTCGACTTCTCGTGACGTGACGGGAACTTCTTGCGGTACATCAGGTAGCTGACCATAATCATCGCCCACGCAAAAATCACGAGTACCGCAGCCACGGTGGTGACCAGGTTGAACGCGCTAGAGATTGAGTCACCCGCGTAGAGCAGCACGATGGAGGACAGCAGCATCACGGCGGAGAGGAACAGCGCGTTACGCGGCACACCGTTCTTGGAAATCTTGCCCAGGAACTGCGGTGCACTGCGCTCGCGTGCCAGGCCGAATGCCATACGCGAGGTGGAGAAGATACCGGAGTTCGCCGAGGAGGTTGCGCTGGTAATCACCACGAAGTTGATGATGTGCGCGGCGATGCCCAGGCCCGCCAGGGTGAACATGGCGACGAAAGGGCTCTTATCGGGGCTGACCAGGCGCCAGGGGGTGACCATCAGGATGACGGCGAGCGCACCCACGTAGAAGACCATAATACGTACCGGCACGGCGTTGATTGCCTTGGGCAGGGTCTTTTCGGGGTCCTGGGTTTCTGCTGCGGTGGTGCCGACCAGTTCGGATCCCATGAACGCGAAGACTGCGATCTGGAATGCACCGAGGAAGCCAATGAAGTGGTTGGGGAACATACCGCCGTCGTTCCAGAGGTTTGCGACGGACGCCTGCGCGCCGCTGGGCGAGGTGAAGCCGACGGCGATCATACCGCCACCAACAATAATCAGGGCAACGATGGCGACAATCTTGATCATGGAGAACCAGAATTCGATTTCGCCGAAGTTCTTCACGGAGACCAGGTTCAGGGTCAGCAGAACGCCGATGACGGCGAGCGCCGGAATCCATGCCTGCAGATCGGGCCACCACAGACGCAGGTAGCCAACAATTGCGATGATGTCCGCGACGGCGGTGACCACCCACATGAACCAGTAGGACCAGCCAAGGAAGAATCCACCCATGGGGCCGACCAGGTCGGTGGTGAAGTCGGAGAAAGACTTGTACCTCAGGTTGGAGAGGAGGATCTCGCCCATCGCTCGCAGCACCAGGAAGATGACGGCGCCAATGAGCATATACACGAAAATCACGGAGGGGCCCGCCAGGGAGATAGCGCGGCCGGAGCCCATGAACAGGCCGGTACCGATGGCACCGCCGATTGCGATGAGCTGGATGTGGCGGTTACTCAGACCGCGGTGCAGTCGCTCTCCCTGTTCGGGAGCTTTAGGATTCAGGCTGACGTTGTTCTGTTCAGTCACGACGTCCTCTTTTCAGCGGTTGTACCCCGTACCGCATGTGCCGTTACTGGAATAAGAATCGTTAGATCGCAGCGGGCACGGTCACTGTATGAATATGCGGCCATTTGCTTGCGGGGTGTCCCCGGATTTCGGGGCGAAGCTAGTGCTCTATCAGATACCGCGCGGCATTCGGAAGTGTCACGCTATCGATTGACGCGGAGTTTTTCTGAGAGCTCTCACAGCTACTTGGATAGTTATTCTACAGGTGTTAAGTGCAAGAAAACAGGATTTACGGCAAAAATGTGACCTATTTCTATTATTCACGTCATATCAAGCGGTGTAAAAAATGCCGCCCAGAACGTAAACGGGCAGGCATGAAGGCATGCGAAAGCCCCGCCTCCGCATCCTCAAAGAATGCAGAAACGGGGCTTACCAACAGCGCCGCATAAACACTACATAAACGCCGCAGAAAGAACAGAAACTACTTCTGACCAGCCTTGTCAGCAGCCAGCGCACGAGCACGCTTGGCAGCGTGGCGGCGGGTCAGAATCTCGTAGCCAATAGCCAGAGCGATGAACCAGACGGGGGTCAGCGCCAGACCGATTGCGGTGTCCGGGTACAGGCTCAGGGCGTAGACCATGACGGCGAAGAAGACCAGGCCAAACCAGCTCATGCCGATACCCCAGGGCATCTTGTATACGGATGCCTCGTGGCGCTCGGGGAACTTCTTGCGGTAGACCAGGTAGGCAATCAGAATCATGCTCCAGGTGAAGATACCCATCATCGACGCCACGGAGGTCACCACGGTAAACGCCTCCATGATGCCGTTGCCGGCGTACAGCATGACCAGGCTGAACAGCAGCAGCACGGTGGTCAGGTACAGGGCGTTGGCGGGCACGCCGTTCTTGGTGAGCTTGCCCAGTGCGGAGGGTGCCGCACCGTCGTGCGCCAGACCGTAGACCATGCGGGAGGTGGAGAAGATACCGGAGTTCGCAGAGGATGCTGCGGAGGTCAGCACCACGAAGTTCACCAGCGAAGCGGCAACAGCAATGCCCGCCAGGGAGAACATACCCACGAAGGGGCTCATGGACTTATCCAGCTTGTCCCAGGGGGTCACGGCGAGGATGGTCATCAGCGGTACAGCGTAGAAGAGCGCAATGCGGAAGGGCACAGCGTTAATAGCCTTGGGTAGGGTACGTTCGGGGTGCTTGGTCTCAGCCACGGCGGTGCCGACGAGCTCAGCGCCCACGAAAGCGAAGAGAGCAATCTGGAAGGAGCCCAGGAAGCCGGTCACACCCTGAGTGAAGATACCGCTACCGGAGGGGCCGGGATGGTCCCACAGGTGGGTTACGGAGGCGGTAGTACCGTCGGGGCTGGTGAAGCTGAAAGCGACCATGAGTGCGCCAACAATAATGAGGGCGACAATCGCGACGATTTTAATGACTGCGAACCAGAATTCGATTTCACCGAAGTTCTTCACCGAGGGCAGGTTCAGCAGCAGTAGAGCCACGATAACGGTCAGCGCCGGGATGAATTTGGGCATGTCGGGTAGCCAGTATTGCACGTAGCCGGTAATCGCGATGACGTCCGCGATACCTGTGACAACCCAGAAGAACCAGTACGACCAGCCGACGAAGAAGCCGGCGCGCAGACCGAGAATGTCGGTAATGAAGTCGGTGAAGGACTTGTACTTGGGGTTGGAGAGCAGAATCTCGCCCATGGCGCGCAGAACAAAGTAGATGACGCTACCGATAATGGCGTACACCAAGACGATGGAGGGGCCGGTCAGGGCGATGGTCTTCGCCGAGCCGAGGAACAGGCCGGTGCCGATGGCGCCGCCAATAGCGATCAGCTGGATGTGTCGGTAGCTTAGTCCACGCTGAAGCTTGGAGTGCTCAGCTTCGGAGTCTAGGCCGGTGACGGAGTTGTGCTGCATTGGCTGCTGTGTCACGTGTTTCTCTTTCCTGCGTCGATTCGCCCTAAATTTCACTCGGGGGCGAGTCCGGGTGGTTGGTATTCGTGCATAATCCTGAACGGCGCGCCAGGAGGCGGTTCCCGCGCTTCCCGAGCCGGCGCGGTGCGCTTGGGCTTGTGGGCTCCGATTTTGCGGGGCTTCCGACTTCTTGCATTGCCGATAAAAGGTTATGCAGAGAATGCATAATTTCAAATTTTACCCCCTCATACCCACACAAGTACAAGGAATACAACATCACCAGATTTTTGAGACGGGACGATTGAGACAGGGCGAGCCTGTGACATCTCTCAGCCTCCACCCGAAACACGCCCCGCACCACCCCTGAGCCGCCGCACTTTTGTCTGCGTGCTGAATTTCTGTGTTTCTCAGACCGGCATACGCCCGGCTAATTCAGTCTCACGCCCGGCTAGTTCAGTGTCACGCCAGCCCCGCACGCCGCGAAACCACACGGTGTAGCGGCGCTACGCTATTCTTTTAGGTATGTCTACTGAGAACACGCAGCCTAGCCAGGCACCCGAATCCACCGAAGAAAAGGCCAAGAAGCCGGTTCCCGAGGAATTCTTCCGCCAGCCCTACTCCTTCGTCCGCCGCGGCGACCGCCTCACCGCGCGCCGCCAGAAGGCGTGGGACACCTACTCCCCCACCCACGTGCTGGATATCCCGCGACTGCGCACCGACACCTCTGTCGCGCCCGAGGCGACCTTCGACCCGGTTAAGATTTACGGCCGTGAGGCGTACCAGGTCGTAGAGATCGGTTCCGGTCTGGGCGAGGCAATCGTGCACCGCGCAGCTGAGGTGCCCGAGGCGAACTTCCTCGCCGTCGAGGTGTACACCCCCGGCATTGCGGACCTGCTGCTGAAGATGGGCAACGCCGGCGTGGAGAACGTGCGTGTGGCTCAGGCGAACGCGCCCGAACTGCTCGACAACATGCTCGAGGAGAACTCCGTGGACGAGCTGTGGGTGTTCTTCCCGGACCCCTGGCACAAGTCCCGCCACCACAAGCGCCGCCTGGTATCCCCGGCGTTTGCCGATAAGGTTGCGCGCGTGCTCAAGCCCGGCGGCATTTGGCGTCTGGCGACTGACTGGGAGGAGTACGCCCTGGTCATGCGCGAGGTTCTGGAGGCGCACCCCGACTTCGAGAACGTGAACCCCGGCGCCGGTGCGACCGAGGAGGATCCGCTGGGTGGTTGGGCTCCGCGTTGGGAGGGTCGTACCCTCACCAGCTTTGAGCGTAAGGCTCAGGAGGCGGGCCGCCGCGCGCACGATCTAACCTACCGCCGCAAGTAAGCAGCGCCGGCATCAGCGTTAGTACGCGACTTATACGTTAAGGAGGTGAGGCTCCCCGGTCATTCGGGGAGCCTCACCTCCTTGTGTGTGGGTCTGAGTGCATACGGGCGGGGGTCTACCCTACCTCGCTCGCACAACGCTAAGACGCACAAGCCTATA